>Ga0123342_1011044_pt1 | contig 10066 bp, 5 predicted proteins | sample Turbeawhitnodule_FD_89960 | JGI IMG/M metagenome (GOLD analysis project Ga0123342, IMG submission 89960) | Root nodule microbial communities of legume samples collected from Mexico - Turtle bean Mexico white nodule | ecosystem: Host-associated > Plants > Roots > Nodule | place: Mexico: Nepantla...
GTAAATTTGGAAATAAGGGATGCTGACATGGCTTTCCCTCTACATCTCTTCATTTTGAGGGGAGAGGATATTTACTGTTCACAGGTATATCCTCTCCTTCACTTCCCTGCACATCCCTTTATCCAAACCATGGATATCCACTCACATCCTTCCTCTTGAACAGTATATTCATGGAAGCAAACAGGGGGTTAAGGATGATTTATATCAAAGATGAATGGTATTCTAAACATGGTTTCCCATCTTGGCACAAATAAAGAAACAAGCATACTATTAATAATTTTATCATAGAAAAAACATTTCACCCACATTCTTAATTTTCATAATTGACTCGTTCTCTTCTTCTCTCATGTTTGGAATCAATTTACGAAATCAAGATCAAACAATCTGAAATGAGTTTTACACCGATGATTTAACACTCCAAGTTTGTTTTTATTTTCCCTAATTTTGGATTTTCACTTTATGATATTTATTTGTGTTTATGATTTTAGAAATCAAATTAGGAATCAATTAAATCATGATTTGATAATTAAATATGAATTAGATTGAATAATATTTTGATTTGATTCGTATAAATGGTTTAAATGATTAATTGAATTAGTTAATTGTTCAAACTTGGATCTGAATCTTTAGAAAAATATAATAAGAAAAATTATTTGGTTCTTGAATCTTAGAATTAACATTTCTCCTTTTACATCTTCATCTTTGTTTTCAATTTGATTTAGTTTCTGTTTCACGTTTTTCAATCTCTAAACTCTTAATTTAATTTGTACAAGAATAATATTAAAGATTGAATACACTCTATGAGAATCAACATAGTTTGTGCTTTATAAATTTTAGAGAAAGCTTGGAATAATTTCAAGAACAACACTAAAAATCATGTATCCAAATCATAATCAGAGGTTGAATATCTTGCGTTGACCATAACCACTTACGAACTACAATGGCTGACTTGTGTCATTCGTGATTTTCATCTTTCCACTCATTCTCTAACCATCATTTACTATGATAACCAAGCTGATAAACACATAATTACTAACTCTAACTTTCATTAAAGAAAAAAAAAACAAACACTGATATTAATTGTCATGTGATTTGTGTCAATATTTAAGTTAAAGTTCTTTACCTCTTATCCATATAATGTGGTCACTAACCTACAAATATTTTCACCAAACTTTTGGATTAAACTCTTTTTACCAATATTGTTTCCAAGTTTGGAGTGTCTTGTAATGGAGGGTGTTAGGATACATTTGTTTCTCTCTCTTGTATATTAGTGACTTAGTGGTTTGTTAACAATAGACTAGTTGTTCCCTTTTTTTTGTTTTTGATATTTGTTGTATATAGTACTTATTTTCTTGGTTATCAATGAGTAATGAAAAATGTTGTCTAATGATCCTCTTCTCTTCTCTTCCTTCTTTATAAGTATTTTAGAGTTAATTACTTTTACATAATCTATGAAAAAATTATAATATGAACATCAAAATTTCGTTTATATGCCTATCTTAGTTGGTGTTTTATTAAATAAATACTTATTATATACTCTAATACACCAATGTATAATTTGATTTTAAAGTGAGAAAATAAACTTATTTTTATATAAATAATGAGACATTTCATAAATTATTATGTAAAGAAATTAAAATAAGTTAAAAGTATTTTATAAATATAATTTAATCTTAAAAAAATACAAGTTGTTGTTAGTGAAACATCTTTTTATTTATATATATTTAAAAGTGTAAATTACGTCAAATCTAAAATGATTTTTCTCTTTATAAAGTGTTAGAGATTTCAAGTCGATTATATATAAAATCAATTTACAATATTTAAGTAATAATAAAAGTGACCGTATTGAGTTGGTTTGATAGGATGGTGTCAAACTTAAATTTTATTACTTTAATATAGTATTAAAGTAGTCTATCCTAATCGTTATTTGAATTTATTGTCTCACCTACTATTGGATCTTTCTCAATTTTCATATTTTATATTTTTTACATAAACACACAATTTCCTAAACATAAGAGAGTGTGTTGAAAATTTCACAATAATTAAAAATAAAACTTTATAATTTTATATAATTGAGTTAAACTTAAATTTTGTTGTCTTACTACAAATCATAGTAAATACACTATATATACCTCAAATAAGGATGTCAAGTGGTAAGAAAAAGAAAAAATATCCTTATCGCATGAATATGTTATCTTCATTAAGCACCAATCCTTATTTTGTTTGAGATTCAACTACTGTTATTGTTTGATTGAGAACAACTATATCTAATTCTCTATCGTTGTATGATTCATCCATGCTTGTCAACATAAGAAAACTAAATAAAATAAGTGGATGAGATCAAGTATGGAAATTAACATAAATGGATTTTTTAAAATATAAATTAGCATGATAATTTAAATGAATGGTTATAATATTAATCATTCATTGATATATAGTTGAGAATTGTGCACTTTATGCGGTAAGCTTCCCAATGAAGTAAACATATTTTTGTATTATTGCATATTTTTTAATTAAATTTTAAAAATATATTAATAATATATTTCTTACACCTTGTTTAATTTAATTTTTTCAAGTAAACATTTTGTTTGTTGAGGGGTGTTACTAAACAAGTGTGATAAACGCTGGTCAGGCAGCCTCGGACAGTATATAAACCCCACCGCCAATATCTTCCTCATTTACGTCTCTTCTGCGTTCACCTCTGCTCATTTGCCGAGCACCATCAAATTTCCCGCTTCGCATCCTCAGGTTCGCTAGCAACTTTCCGAGATTCCACCAGATCTGATTTTTTGTCTTGTGCATTTTCTTCGTTTCTTTTGTTTCCTTATGAGAATTATCGGTTAACTAATTCAGATAATTTTGTTCCTGGAAACAGAGAAATTGGACGATCTCGCGAGTCATGAATGCTAGACGGTTAGTAACCATCACTGGTTTGAATCAGACTTTGAAATTTGTTCTCTCAATAAGCTTCGATATGTTGCGATCGTTATTTAATTCGTTTGTGGTTCCTAGGCTAGGCAATTATTGTTTTCTTCTCTGGATCCACGGATACGGCGTGGTTATTCGATTTGGATTTAAATCTGATGATGACTATAGTGAATTGATTCGTGAATCGCAGTTTTGGAGCTGCGATTTTTTTAGTACGGTACAGCTATGCTGTACATGTTCTATTTGCTCGATAGGAGTGAAATTGTGTGGAACCGTGGAAGGAATTAGCTGGACTGGTGAGTTATAGATATAGAGTTGCGCCTCTTATTCTTCTCGAATTCCGAATTCGTTGATCCTTGCATTGATCTGGCGACTTGTGTTTATCACTTATCAGTGGCATGTACACTCCTGAATCGGATACGAGGAGTGTTAAGGAGAACATACTTTTATTTGATTTGTTTCAACTCTTAAATTTATCTAATAACGTGTGTTAGTTACCAGTGTGACAATAATATCTCCATGCCAAATTTCAAGTTAAGAAAATTAAGAATTGAAACAGAACATTTTATAGTCGAAAACTATCAAAAAGTAAGTAAAAAGCACAAACAAAAACAGAGAAATATTTTCTTAAAGTAGAGGAAAAAATTAAAACATCTCTCTCTAAGAACTACTAGAGATAATTACACTCTATTTTATAATCGGAGAAACACTTTGAGAACTCTACATTTTTCTCTCTTGGATGAGATTGCTACTACTGTTATGAGATGATACAACTCATTATTGAATGAGTTGATATTTATATCTGTAAAACTTCTTCCAAGACCCACCTAAATACAGGTGAAGAAATTTTACATCACCGTAAATGCATAGGAAATATTCTGGATAGGCAATCACTTTAGTCCTTGAAAGTGTAATTCAGTGTCACTAAGGTCCCTCTGAAAGTATTAAAATTAAAAAAAGTCCCTAAAATTGTAATTTTGTCTGTCATTTTAGTCTCACTGTTATAAATTCTTCCTACTAAGACATTGTTATTTTGATTCCTGAACTTAACTACTTAATATCATTTTATTTCCTAAATTTAACCGCTTATAGTCATTTTAATTGTCGAATTTAAGCACTTACTGTCATTACAGTATCTAAACTTAGTGGTTTCCTGTCATTTTAGTGGAACTTAATTGAAACTTACATTCCATGTTTTCACAATATTGTCAATTAGTGTGACTTGAATGTTTGGTCAAATATGAGCATGCAAATTGCAATCATAATGAAGCATGTGAGCATGTTACATTTATTCACTATATCCAGCAAAGTTGAGTCTAATTATATGTATGGTCAATTAGTTTGATTTGAACATTAGGTTAAATGTTGTCCTAGCATGTGAAATTGAAATTAGATTCCTCCTTGTCCCCCTCTTTGAATAGCATGCTTTATGAGCTCCAATAATACAAATGATAGTTTTCTATAATATATACCTTTTGTAAATATTGGTTGATATTAACTGTTATGCCTCTTTTGCTTATGCATTATGAAACTTTTTTTTATAATCTCATTCATCTTTAGTCTACAACGAGGAATGATTCTGGTGAACTGCTTTCTTGGCCTTATATCCCAGTGGCTCTAGACCGTTTTCAACTTGACAAGAAGAATTACTATACTTTATATTAAGTGTCTCTTCCTAGTTTAAGTTATAGTTTATGTCTCTCTTCTTCAGTTCGGTCTTAGTTGTCAGTATATGAAATATGACATGTATTAGAATTCACCCAGTATTTATTTTCTTGCTTAGTTATAAGATTTCTCCCCTACTAGCAATCTTTCTATACAGGTGGGGTGTGAACTTTACTATCCTGTACGTTGAGAATTATGCCGTAGTTTTTTTGTTTTTGTTTAACTATATGATAAAATTGTACCATACGCTGCTTTAAATAAACTCCTGTACATGAGATGCAGTCAAACTGTAGCAGTTAAAAATTGCTTGTTTCTGTTTTATCACAAGTGTTAAACACAGTGAAGCTCTGGTTGATCAGTTTTTAGTGATTTTTTTAGTCTGTTTTATGATACTTGGGTTGGGAGTGTATAATTTTGATCCACTATCAGTATGACAGCACAAAACATTTATACATTATCTCTATGTTTATAAAGACCAATTCAGACTCTGGGCAGTATGACCTATCATGGCAGTGCAAAAAAAAAAACCTTATAGTATAGTAAATTAAAATGTATTTGGAAAATACCATCCTGTTTTTATGTATAAAGCGTGAGGCAATTTTTTCTATTTACTTTATTTATAAATCTTGATATTTTATGCAATATGGAGAGTCTCATGTCCTATGACTCTTTTCTTTTAATCAGTTTAACAATATAAAAGGGAAATTTATTTTGTTTGTGTTTGTAATGTGACCATTTGGTGGCTTGTGCTTGTTATTGTTTTAGAGACAACCGTAACAATAGAGTTTCCCTTTTTGATGGTATCGAGGAGGGTGGCATCAGAGCACAATCTGTTTACTCATCTTCTCATGAAATTGATGAACATGATAACGAGCAGGCATTGGATGGACTGCAAGATAGAGTCAATCTGCTGAAAAGAGTAAGTTTACTATTGGTATCGATATACCCTAGACCTCATTTAGTTATTTGTAAAAAATGAGTGATGTACCTTGTACTCATTTTATCATTTTGCTAATGGTATTTTAACCATTTGACGATTTTTAATATTTCATCTATTGGTTGGTGAAATTCAATTTATATTTGTACTAGTAGGAAATGTAACCTTTTGGCCTCTGAAAGTGGAAAATTTGTTTGCGCATTAAAACTTGCCTCCCTGCCCTTTTTGCCAACTTATTTTAATTCTGGTTCACTTTTGTATTTTTTACTGTTGACCCCATAGGTGTGTTTATGATCTTATTCTCTTATTATCTTACTGGTGCTGTTAACTTAGTTCAATATTATAAGATTTGCTCTTTAAACCCCTTCTAGAGTGTCTAAACATCTACAAAGTGTTTAGAATTGTAGTCCATGCAGCTGTAGTAGGCAGTTGTGTGATGGTCCAAAACAACTTGCACGAATTTATTTTTTATGGGTGTGATTGCAACAGTTATCAGGTGATATCAACGAGGAAGTGGATAGCCATAACCGCATGCTGGATCGAATGGTGTGTTTACTGAAACTGTGGAAATTTCTCACCGTTTTTTCTTTTTTCTTTTTCTTTAGTGATGACTGATAAGATGCTATAAATTTAGGGGAATGATATGGATTCATCAAGAGGAGTCCTTTCGGGCACTATGGACAAATTTAAAATGGTATGTAGACTTCTAATCCTATATGGCTTTTGAGTGTTCCTTTGCAGTTTTCCTTTCCTTTTCTATTCGTTGTCTTCTGCGTTCTTTCATTTTTGGTTGGGGTTAAAGAAAGGGCGTAGTATAGTGGAGTTTTATCCATGTCCGTTCGAGTGATTTTGTGTCATTTTCAGGTATTTGAGACTAAATCCAGCCGGAGAATGTTTTCGCTTGTAGCATCCTTTGTTGTGATTTTTCTTATAATATACTATCTCACTAAGTAATTTGGTCTTTCATTCAATCTTTACTCTAGAGGAAGCTATTTCCTCTATCACTGTAATTAATGCTACTACCCTGTAAGATACTGTTATGTATAAAGGTTTGATGTTTCAAACAGGTACTGAATAAAACAGGTACTGAATGCAAAGACTAATGTCCATATCCGATTTGAGGTATATTTTCTCTTTCCTTTTAAATCATGCAATGTTTTGAGTAAAAAAAGGATACGCATGTTTAAGCATGTAGAGAATGAAGATATTTAATGTAAAAAAATTCATCTAAGACTAGATTAATTTCGGTCGTATACTACGATTTTGGCTGGTTGATTGGTTTTTCCACATGCTGATACTGATCGAAATAGATCAGTTCACGAGAGCACGAGATGTTTAACTGCTATCTCAATCGGTATATTTTTTTCCTACCTACGCAACTAAATAAAGCTTTTCTTTTTGTGTCTGGCCCAATTGTGGAAGTATTTACGTAGGTCGATCTTATTACCTTTGAAAAATTTGCCACTGTCAGTACACCCCAGGTGCCCAACTAAGGATATATATTTCAAGAAATCAATAACTGTATCACACTGCAAAAAAAGTTTTATTCATACAAAAAATTTATATTTATATTTTATTTTGTATGCAGTATAGTTTTAATTGCTAACGACTTTAGTAAAAATATGTTACTAGTTTTCTTTTCGAAATTCAAACTCGAACTACCGTTTATGCATTAAGGCGTTGATGCTATCTCTCAGATTCTCTCCATTTTTTTAGTTAAAGACCGAGTTTACAAGAAATCAATATATTTTCGGAAACTAATATATACATATTTTTAAGGGTTTAAAAACTATTATAAATATGAATAGACCTATGTTTTTATTATCTATAAATGATTTTTTTTTATTTTGATTACTGTAAAAAATTGTTTTATTCCTCTAAAGTTAAAAGTTACCATTTTTGAACTTTATAGTATTATATGATACTGATTTTTTACACATATATTGGAAACAATATTTTAAAAATTCTAATATAAATATTATTTAATTTATAATAAATATTATAAATTAAAAATAGTAATTAAACTTTTGGAAAGAATAAAAAAATATTTTATAAGAATCAAAACAAATATTCACACTTCTAAAACCTAAAAATATTTCAAATATTATAAAAAAGAATTATAAATTTTAAAATCAAAATTAACTAAATTTATAAAAGCTAAAAACATGCTTATTGACCAGTGTCTACTGTCAAATACTCAAATACTGCTGCTCTGCTTGCCTTCACGCTGAGTTTGTGGTGAGTGACTAGCTAGTCCTGGACATCAACATTAACCATTTGTGGGACCAACATCAAATCTAGAAACATAATGTTATAAAGACTGAGAAGTAAGTTCATAATTAAAAAATTGAAATGCATTTACACTAGGGCAAAAAATGACATTACGTTTTGTAAAAAAATTCATTGTTTTTATTTGCCGGATGCTAAGATTATTTCGGATCAATAATGTAGAATGTTAAATGACATTAGAAATAAATAATATGTTGTATAATCTGAAAAATAATACCAAATTATTAGTTTCTAAAGTTTCTAAATTGTGTAATTCAGAATTAAGTTTTTTCATTTTGGATCACTCAATCTAAAATTTTGTTTTTTATAAAAGAAAATTTAGTTCAGAAGTGTTTTATAACGGAGAAAGTACTGCTACATATGCTTTATTTGGAATAAATAAAGGACTGCACGAACACACTGTCTGAATTATATTAAAACAACTTCAGCATTGGTGTGAACAAAATCTTTATGGTTATTATTTCATTAAATCCTACTTTTGATTACTTGCGCCAATAGACACTCAACATTTACTCATGAATGAAAATGGGACATCTTTTAATTGTGGTATAAAATAATGTTTTTCTTCTATACAGTAAGGGAAGACCGCGTATCTACCTTTATGCCTCCTCTATTGTCAGAAGTTGATGATTTGAATCATGAGTCCAGCAAACGGCAAGAAGTTCTTCGGTATCCAATGTATTATTTAGAATATATTTTTGAATTATATAATCTTAAAATATTAAATATTAAATAATATTAAAAATAAATAATACTAAATTTTATTATCTAAAATGTAACACCAAAATTTTTAACTTCGAAAACTTTCATAATCACTTAATTTGAAATTTTTCCTATGCATCAAAAAATACTTTTGACATTTTCTACACTTTATGAAATTATGGGTGAAAGATAGAAAGCTACGATTATTTTAAGGTAATTTTTTTCTGCATATAATTTTTTACTTTTTTACTTGAACCCAATAATTTTTGAAAATTTAAAATTATAGTTTATTTTGAAATTTAAAATTAAAAATATATTCTAAAAAAGAAAATCCTGAATAATTTTTTTTATTAAATTGAAAAGTTAAAATTTTATTCTGGAAAAATAATTTTGGAATATAAAAAGATATTCCAAAAAATTAAATTTCAAAAAATATTTCAGGATAGGAATTCTGAAAACGTATTTTAGAAAATAAATTTCAGAAAAGTATTTTAAAAAAGAATTCTGAAATTTAGAAAAATATTCTTAAATCCCTTTTCCAATATGTTTTCTAATTTTTGTTATCAAAATATATTTTGAGCCGAATTATCCTTTTATTTAAAAACTAAAAAAATATTTATTTTATAAAAAATTTAGGTGTATGTTCAAATTTGTTAGATGCATGAAGAAATTGCTTATTTTCAGGCCGAAAGATTGTAGGTGACATTGGACCGGTAACATGATGATGAACCTCCATGGTTGGTAGATTTTCTTCAAGTACAAGATCAGGTAACCCATTTAGTTCTGCTATAAACTGAATTCTTAGAGTCCCTTATATAAATGTAATATTATCTCAGTATTAATTTGTAATGTTTAATAAATTTCAAATTTTACTGTAACAGAGAGTGTGGATATAAAAATATTTTAAATAAAAATTGATTTATGTAATGTTTAAGAATTAAAATAGTTTTATGTAATGTTTAAGGATTAAAAATAGTATGTAATGAGTCAAAAGTTATTGTTTTGGTTCGATATAAAAACAGAGGTTTTGGATTTAGGTTTATGAATATAAAATAAAGTGAGATTTCTGTAAGTTTTAAAAATAAAAAGTTTTTTTTGGTTTAAATTAGAATATTAAATAGAAAAGTGTTCGAGAAACACTCATAATTTTTTCTCTATCAGGATCAATTTCTTCAGTTAGTTTTTACATTCAACTGATCATACTTTTTTTTTCTCTTTCTTTTACACCACGTGTACTATCATTTGCACTCCTTCTTGAATGTAATGCTTCTTTGATACTTAAGAGTTATTTCATTAGTAAGTAAAAGTACATATAAAGGAATACTTTAAGTGTTCTCACATTGGGCGGGTGGATCTTGTGGAGGTTTTTACCGTGGTACAAAGGAAGACTTAGTCTTGGGTCACAGTAAAAGAAAAATATGTTGTTTTCTCTTACTCGGACTGGTGTCTGGAACCTCTTTGTTGTATGAGGTATTTGAAAGTCTGATTCTTTGCGGTTTTAACTAACGTTTTTTCAGTCTTGGTAGTCGTGATGAGGTTTGTGCA
>Ga0123342_1011046_pt1 | contig 10064 bp, 5 predicted proteins | sample Turbeawhitnodule_FD_89960 | JGI IMG/M metagenome (GOLD analysis project Ga0123342, IMG submission 89960) | Root nodule microbial communities of legume samples collected from Mexico - Turtle bean Mexico white nodule | ecosystem: Host-associated > Plants > Roots > Nodule | place: Mexico: Nepantla...
ATTGTTTTTTTTTCGTTTCTCTTTTTGTTTAGATTTTAGTTTTGGGAAAAATATATAATTTTTGGAAAAATGTTTAAAAAGTAAAAATACCCCCCCCCCCCCCCCTCCCCTTTTGTTTAAGCCATTAATTCTAACATTTGGAACCTCTGGTATGTATGAAAACTGTAAATTAAATTTGTTCATTTTTCTTTGGTTTGACACTCTAACCCCTTTAAGAATGAATGAGTTGTGTTTTGTTGATTGGTCTTTAGCTTCGTTTGGAGGTTTCGTCTTGGTTTTTTGGTTTAAGTAACTCTAAGGAGGAGTTTTTGTATTGGAAAGGATTCTCTTTGGCTTTTGTGTTGACGTAGTGGGATACACTATTGTTGTGTTAGTGAAAAGAAGGGTTTGTTAAGTTCTTTAAGTTCCTCTATTTGTTGGAGTTTTGTGTTTGCGGTTTGCTTATGGTTTTGTTCTTTTGGATTTTGATGCGTTGGTATATTCTGGTTGTTGCCAAGGGTGGGTTCTTGTTTAGGCGATATTCTTGGATTTTGGGTTAGTTGACAGCTTTTGTTGGGAGACTGGTTTAGGTTGGAATGTATGGGTTTATCATTTTTTTTCTTTTTATTTTGTATAAGGGTTGGGTCACCCCTGAAGTGATCCATATTTATTTATTATTTCTTGCTGATCAAAATAAATAAATAAAAATCATGTTTTCTAACTTAAATTTTTTTCCAATAATAAAATAAAACTAAAGTATCTATATTGGACAAGGAAAGTAGCCCATTGTTCTTTCATTTGTTGGACGTCATCATGGAACAATGAAGATTATCAATAAAGACATGAAATATTTAGTCCATCTTACCATGTCATGATCATAAAGGTCAAATAAATAATCATCTTATGTTTAGATATGTTACCTATGTCCAAATAATGACTCTCATCTAATACATCACATAGTACCCACATTCGAACGAGTTTGCTTGCCTATTACACTAAAATGAGAAAGAAGTGAAAAAGTTATAATTTCATATATGTTGGACATAAAAAAAACTATTATATGTATTAAAAGATACATAATCTTAATGTATATGAATTTTATCGACCTTGTTGTTATGCTCCTTCCACTCAAAACATTTGTGTCATTCCCAACTCTAATTAAAGCAAAGATACATGCTAGTTCATATACACTTATACTAACAATATAATGAAAATGTAAAATTTTACCCTTGTAGTAAGTTTATCATTTTCAGCCTGGGTCTTTTTTGGAGTGAATAAAACCATAATTGTGTAATCCTTATGAATAATTACAATTAACTACCAAATAAACCTATGGTTAATAACAAACAGTTATTTATATAATTACCATAATTTAAAAATACAAGTTATAATATTAATCGTTCAATGTATGAAGCCAAGTAAATATGCCTTTGGGAGTTAGTCATGCATGTTTGCATGTATTGCTGGATCGGACCTTTGTGTTCCCAAATTTCTGGATGAGTTGAGGTTCAAGAAATCCATATATTTATGATTTTTCTTGGTTCACACTCAATTTTTCCATCTGCCTAACACAACAAATTATAAGTTAAATGTAATTCTTACAATATAAGAAAAATGTAAATTAACGTCAGCCATAAATAGATGCTAAGAGAAAAAAAACCTATGTTTAAATGTCAGTTATGTGTCGACTACCTAGAAGACGCTAAAACCCTAAAAGAAAAATGCGTTTGTGTCGGCTTTAAAATTGGACACAAATTGCATGGCCAAGCTGACGCTTGCCTGAGGAAAAACGTTGTAATTACATGTGTTAGGCCAACGAAAAAGAGACCCAAGAGGGATGTTTACAAAAAATAAAAATCTTTACGTCGGCTAGACCACATAGGAAAAAAATTGGGCGTGAAAGGGAAGCAAAAAATCCTCAATTTGATTCCTAAATTCATTCAGATATCAACTTTAAATCAAAACTTAATTCAAATAAATCATAGAATTGTAATTGCAAATTGAAATTGAACCAAGAGTTATTTAACAAGTTCATGTTTGTTCAAATAAGCTACCAAAACCACTTCAAACATAAATTTCAAAATCTAGCAACAAAACAAAAATACCAAATAAATAAATTAAACTCACCTCCAACGAAGTTCAAATATGGAATTTAGCTCCACTTGAGCCAACAACCACCAGACACAATGATGGGAGGAGGAGTCGAGACCACCACGAAAGAAAACAGAAGCCATTGCGAACATGAAGGAGGAAGACAGGAGAGGACCGCAGACAAGAACGACGAGCTCAGTCCGAGATGATCATGGAGGACGATGCAGGTTCCAGCAGATGAAAATGAGGCGACTTGTGGAGGTGGCAATGGATGGCATAGCACACATAGGAGAACCACAACGCTTTAGGGTTGGGAATTTGAAAAATTGAGGAAAATGAAACACTAATATAATATTAATGTTGTGTCGGCCAAGCCGACGTGAATATCAGATTAATTTTATCAATTTTGTGCCAGTCAGTCCAACGCCAATATAATATCAATTTTGTGTCGACCAAGCCAATGATAAAGCTAACGCTATACTATCCACAAATGCTATAATATTTTTTTTTTCAATTTTGCGTCAGTCAAGCCGACGCCCACTCGAAATAGCCATCGAATACCCTCAATGTCAAAACTATGACCGAAATAGCGACCGGATGAATAATTAATGATGTTAGTTAGTTTAGCCACCGAATCAGTGATTGAAAGGAGAGTGACAAAATCATCGGTCGCTAAAGTGGTGGCTTTTTGAATAAATTGGGAAAAGTATATTTGTGACCGAATACGTTTATTTTTTAATTATCGATTTTTGTTTGGTCACGAAATGGAGTTACATATTTTTCTACCACTGAATATGTTTATTTATTAGCCACCGATTTCTTTCGGTCGCTAAATGTATTTTCTTATTTCAGCCACCGAATCAGCCACTAAATATGTTTATTTTTTAGTCACCAATTTTCCTTTGATCGCTAAATGTAATTGTTTATTTTTTGCCACCGAATTAACCACTGAAATAACATTTATATTTTTATTTAATTATGCATATATTAAAATAAAATAGAAAAATTTAAAAATTTGAAAAATAAATAAATTAAAAAAGAAGATAATATTAATATCAATATTAATATTTCATATTAATTAATAAACATATTTAAAAAAATATAATTATTATAAATAATAATTATATTTATTAATATTATTATCATAAATAATAACTATATTTATTAATCTTTTTATTATAAATAATAACAATAATAATAATAAAGTGTGTAGTGATCAAAATTAAAAAAGTTTCTATAATATGATTATTAATAATAATACTATTATTATAAATAATAACTATAAATAATAATAATAATATTAATAATAATAATAATAATAATAGAGTCTACAGTGGTGGAAATTGAAATAGCTAGTATTCACATCAACAATTTGTTAACTCTTTTACATGATTAATTTGGGGTCAAATGTATTACAGAAGAGTTGGTGTGCAAAAATTTCTTGCGTTTCAGTTCCCTTGGTTGCCTGTAAGCTTGGGAAAATGGATCGCGAAGTTGTATTGTTGAACTAAAGCTATTAGGTTTTTGCAGTTTACAGGTAAGTTTTCATTGATTTCTTGTTTTCTGTTTTGGTTATTGCACCTTGTACACCTTGTACTCAAGGTTTAGCTTTTAAGGGAGTAGTAACTAGAGAATTTTTGTTCCAGATCTTGAGGTTTAGCTCTGACATTGATGTAGAACATGAAAGTTTTGATGAACCAAATTTGTGATGAAGGGTTGATGCTTTGCTGCTTTGATTGAAGTTTAGTTCTAGGGTGTTTAGAATTCTTGTAAAGATCATTTTTAATCCTATGCACAAGCTGAATCAATCTGTTTTAAAAGAGAAAAATGTTTTTCTAAACAAATAGAAAAACAACCGATTGAATTCACGATATAATCGGTTGTTTTACACTTAGCTTATTTGAAGGTTTTTAAAACTGTTTTTGACTTGGTTGACTAACTGTCAAAACCAATTCAACAGGTTAAAACGACATTTCAATTGGTTGATTGTCACATTTCTTAAAACTTTTCAAAAACCTGTTAAATCTGTTTTCAGTTGAAATAAAACAGATTTGGCTCATGATTAACTGCCTAAAACTGCTAGATTTAAGAGCTATAAATATGGTTTCTCTTTATATTAAAAAACACACAGAAAGTGAGATTGAAAACGTTTTTTTAGAAGAGATTCAAAGTTTTGCAAGATTGCCTAAAGGTTGTGCATTGGTTCAAGAACTGATCTTAGGAGCTCTATGATTCGTGAAATACCAGGTGTAATCTTCTCCTTTTTTATTCTTGTAATTGTTACTTTTCTATACTTGTAAAGTTTGTAAACCTGTAAGGTCAGAGGGTGTTCTGACTGTGGTTGTGTGAAAGGAAAAGAGGGTGAGTGTTCTTGGGTTATCAAGATCACCTCTTTGTGGCTTGGAGTGTGTGTAATCTGTGATTGATTGCTAGCAGAAAACCCAGTGATTGTTTTGGGGACTGGATGTTGCTCAGAGGTTGAGTGAACCAGTATACATTGATGGTGTAATCTCTCTCTCTCTCTCACTCATTATAAATTGTTTGATTTGATTTTGTTGTTTCTGCTGCTATAAACAACCGGTTAAAACGAAGTTTCAACCGATTGTTTTTCTGCAAACAGTTCCAATTGCTTTGTTTGTTTGGCTTCCTTGATTACTCTTTCTATGATTGTTGATAAAACTTCATTTTTATCCAATCTTTGCTAAAATCTCTTGTCAAACAATTCACTCCCCTCTTGTTTAGGCCATTAATTCTAACAGTTGAGGGTAGGATTTGCTAGAGGTGGAATTTGAGGATGATTGAGCGTGTGGTAATCTATGAAGGGTTAGGGTTTGTTTTCTATTCCTGCTCTACAAGCCCTCTCTCTTTGGATTTCCTTGATTCTATTATGTCTATAAAATAATTTGCATTATATATTTAGCTTCTGCTTCCTGGACTATACGAAATAAATTTCAACCTGCATTATATCATGGTGTTGAAATCTTATTTTTATCCAACTATTATATGCAGTTGCCATTTACCTTAAGCACACTGCGTAATTAAGCTTAGGGTGAGTCATATTATATGGCCTTACCCCTGCTTATGCAAAGTGGTTTTTTCCCAATTCAAGTCCACGTGCAACCTGGCACCAAGGAACATTTTACTGTTATGCTAGGGTTGAATCCATTATTAAAATATAGTATTTAAATAATTAATTTTAAAATGCATTCTCTAAGTATTATATTGATTTTCTTTTGTTTAAGGCGTTGCATTTCATTTATTAATACTAACGTCATTTTTATTATTTATATATTTATGTAATTTTAATAAATATTAAATTATATGAGAAGACATGTAAATTATCTAAGTGCATCACTGATAATAGTTTTATTAAGATTTTACATTAATTTTTTATATTTTCATTTTATTGTTTTTTAATATTAAATTTTGATTTGACTTGAGTGTAATGTTGAACTTTGTAAGGTTATCAATTTTAAAATTAAGGCATAAAAAAATTGGAGCAGCAGACAATGTCAAAACATAATGCAGATGGTAATGTTCTTCAACATCTTCCCATTTCAAGTTTAGAGTAACTTCCATGTTCATCAAACGCCTTATGCAAGGGTTGTATATTGGAATTTGTAGAATCTATCACCATATCACTTGAATTTGTTTCGTCCATGGTAAAGAAGTTGAAAAAAATAAAACAATAAACTAAATACTAATTACCAAACTTCCAACTTATGTAATATCTAATAGATCAAAGCAACAATAGGTATAAAAGCTTTGCCCGCAAACTGGGCTTAGGATTCACTAAGTTTTAACATCTTATTTAAAAAGTATTATTCACCAAATTATCCATTATTAATTTTTTTACAATATCTTTGGCGGCTTGATTGATCACTAAGATTTCCAAGAACACTACTAAATACATAAATATGACATGAAAACAAAATAACTTGCCAAAAATAATCCAGGATCCAAAAATTTCATATAAAAGAAAAACAAACTAAAAAATCTTCCATTGCTTTGTTAGGTGTGTACTTTTGGAGTGCAATGTGAAGGAAATCGCTAAAATTAAACCAGAATTGAGAGAGAATTGAATGGTAAATAAAAACTCAAATCTGCCTTGAATAAACATTTTCATACAAAAATATAAACAAAATTAAGAAAGCAATAGAAATAAAAATGTTAAAATCCTATAACCGTGAATGAAATGAAACTTTGAAATTTCTTTTATAAAACTCTGAATCTGTACTAATTATCCCGTTTATTTACATCTCAAACCTCAAGAGCCATTGAAACATTTCACTGATTGGCTTCCGCATCATAATCTCCACCTAAGCGACGTGGCTTCGGCGACTACTGCCAGCGAAGAACCTTCCAAAATTTCAAAACGACACCGAGAGCCATTGAAACATTTCACCGATTTTATCCCCAAATAGTTGGCTTCCACATTGTAATCTCCACCTAAGCGATGTGGCTTCGACGTTTATTACCGGTGAAGAACCTTCCAGAACATCAAAACGACATAGTATTTGAAACAACCTTCTATTAAATAGTATTATTTTTAAATAGTAAAAATTAAAAAGTAACCAAATATGAACAAAAAACAGGCATAACTTGCTCATATCCTTTTTCTTTCTCTCGCACTTGCAACCATTTGTTCCGGTAGTTCCTCTCTCTCTTTGGGTATTGTTGATTATCTTTAACTTTAGGTGTTCTCTGACTTTGAGGTATACTGTTGAACTCTTTGGTGAGTATTTGTGGTTTCAATTTGATTGCTTCCATGTCGAACTAGTGGTGCCTCCCTGCGTTCTGGATCTCTCATTGGCTTCCTCTCCTCTTAGTTGCCTTATAAAATAAGATGCGTTTCTACTTTGAACGCTTTGGGAAGTGTGAGGAGGAGGAAGCAATGGTGGATGTAACCGGTAAAAACTACTCCTTCTAAGGAAGTGAATGTAACGGGTGAAAACTACTCCTTCGTAAGAAAGTGGATGTAACCGTTGAAAACTACTCCTCTGTAACTGCTTAGTAATAATGGAAAATGACAAAATGACAATATACTAAAGAATTTTCAAAATTGCTCACATTTGGCCACTACTCACATTTCCTAATATTTATTTCTCTCTCATAAAGTAAACACTCCCTCTCATTATGCAATTAATTTTCAAAATAAATTATCTCTTTCAATTCAAAACGGTTGCTGCATTTATTTCAAATATTTTTTAAATTTATTTCTCTCTCATAAAACAGACATTCCCTCTCATTATGCAATTAATTTTCAAAACAAGTTATCTCTTAAAATTCAAAATGATTACTCCATTTATTTCAAATATTTTAAAAAAAATAAGAAATGACGCAATGCCAAAATACTGAAATAAAATCAAATAATAATCTAAGGATAAAATAAGAAAAAATTTGAGAGTAGTTAAAGTGGGGAATCCCCTTTATATATAGGTATAGATACTCCTCAACTATATCACAGTAAATCTTTCCGAATTTTGGACATATGTCAAGTAGTGCAATTTTTATTGCTAATTTAACTCTCTTTTTTTCTGCAATAGGTTGTTTGGATTTATGTTAATTGGTTTACTAGTATTCAAACCACAGGTTTGTGCCCTACTTATTTTGAAATTAGTGAACCTAATGTGAGTTGATTTTTAGATGGTTTCATTTTATGGTGACACTTTACTTAGACTTGGGATTTTAGAAATTTAATGGTGAAACCTAAGAAAGATTCCCATTGGACACGAACTTAACCAAATTGTTAAGTAAGTGTGAAGGTTCACTTCACAAAGGCAAATATGAAAAATCAATATAGAGTGATAGATGGAATGCAATGAGGAATGGAAATGGCAACAAGGTAGACATCAATGGTGGTCATGGTCGAACCAAAAGATGCACCATAAGCATATAACAAAAGCATAACCAAAATTAAGAATTGAAGACAAAGACATATATGAGACGGAAATGAATTGAAAAGAGTGGAAGAATAGTAGCTTATGGAGTGGTTGTGAGAGTGGTTAACGCCACTTGGGGTGTGGTAGCCACCAAGATGAGTGAAGGGCTACCACTTGAGAGTCTCACACCACTCAAGATAAGACCTAGCCAAGAGGATTCAAACCTCACACACTTCTCACAAAATTTGTCCAGAGTAACTTTTCTCTTCAAAATTAACATGTAAAATACAATGAGGTAGACATCCTATTTATATGTGAAGGAGCCTTGAAGAACAATTATAAAGGGTAGGATGGGAATGACCACATAAAGATGCGGCTAGGTCATTGACCAAGTCAATGTCGCACCTATAAGCTACATTTTCTAGAAGGTAGGTCAAAATCCTACCCTAAAAGGCCATGTGATAAGCACACTCCCTCTATTACGCTAAATGCACCCTATTCTACTGAAATTAGAAATAATGACACCAACTGATGCTCAACACCCAAGGGTTGTGCTCTACTCCTCGTGATCCTCTGGGGCCAGCTAGGTGTTGAGGCAGTGGATGGAGAATCCTGACCTAGCCCTGTGTCTGGAGTCATGCTCCTAGGAGGTTGGGTTTCGTCAGTAGACGCACTCTCTTCTAGGTCCTCATCATAACCCCATTGTATTATAATTTATATCACATATTTCCATTCACCTCTCCTAATTTTTTTTGTATTTTTTAAATTTGTAGAATTCACTATTTTATTATTTTATTATTTTTTATTTATTTATGTCTTCTTTTAGCTAGGGTTATATTAATAATGTCACACTAATAATGTCACACCAAAGAGTTATATAAAAAAACTTCTAACTGACAGGTAAGTATTCAATCTATTTTTTTTTGTTCACTGCTTAAAATGATACATTTTTTAGGGAATGTATTTAGACCGAAATTGGTAGGGTTATATCTGTGGAGCCTCTTTTAAATCGTGTTGAAGTTACAAGTGACAAGTTATCTATGTTTAGGTTCTCTATATGTAGAACTTAAGGTAGTTGAATGCATATGTTATTGTTACTTCAAGATATGCTTCAGTTTAGTTTTAAGCTGCAACACGAATTTCTATTTTATATGTTTAGTTTTATTGTATTTAAAATTGTATTACTAACACTAAATTTGCATTGGTGTAAACTAATAAATATATGGCAATGTTGTATGAATTTTTTTTTTTTTTTACTTTATCCCATTCTATATTCCATATATTTTCTCAATTAGTAGAGCTAATTTACAATAGAAAAAGAGAGTAATTCATAGGACAAAATTATAGATTGGTTTCAGGGTAGACATCCTATAAAGCTAGATCTTGCGGACATGAATTGTTCTTGCCGGTTAACCTGAAACGCCTTCGTGCACCTACGTCACTCTCACGTCCAAAATCCCTGCGTTTGCACGTGCTTCCTGTGATGAATGCCTGAAAACACAAAGACAAAGGGCGCCCTAGAGGCCGTTTGCACTCCGACGCTCAAGTCAATAACACCAAACTGTATAACTGTCGCTGTGTGTGTTAAGCGGCACAAAGGAATAATGTACCTTGCCAAGTTTGTTACCTTACTATTTATAGACTGAAATTAGGGTTTCCTCTTTACCCAAAATGGGCTTTTTCTGATGGGACGGGCCCAACACTGTTGTTATCCTACTTTTAGGATAACCTAGCGCGTGTGTTCCCTAAATGGAGTGCAGCCTCTGACGGGGTGACCACCTGGGTGCCTCCTCATGCACCTGATCTCTGGGGTCACCTGCCTCTAGGAGTGCCCTAGTTGTTCACATGCCATGCATGCAGCTCATCTCTGGAACACGACCTTCACAGGTCATATCTTTCCAGTGGCTCTATACTTGTGTTACGCCTAAACGTGTCATCCACTCTACACGCATGGACCCTCGTTGTTAGAATATATGGCCTTAAACAAGAGGGGGGTGAATTGTTTAAGAGGGATTTTCGCAAACTTTGAAGGTATAATGAAAATCAATGCTGAATTATAGAGAAAAGAATCAAGGAAACAAATACCCAAAACTGTTTTAAGATGATATCAGA
>Ga0123342_1011047_pt1 | contig 10064 bp, 11 predicted proteins | sample Turbeawhitnodule_FD_89960 | JGI IMG/M metagenome (GOLD analysis project Ga0123342, IMG submission 89960) | Root nodule microbial communities of legume samples collected from Mexico - Turtle bean Mexico white nodule | ecosystem: Host-associated > Plants > Roots > Nodule | place: Mexico: Nepantla...
AGGGCTGAACATTTTGGAGCCAAAATTTGAAAATTCAAAATAAAACTCTCCAATGAGAAGGTGCCATGTGGAGTCATGCTTTCCATGTTTAGCTCACACCTTCCATGCTAAATCCTCTCCACTTCTATGTTGCCATGTGGACGTTCATGTGCTCCATGCCAAGGTATTTTCATTCTCCAATATACCCTAGACGTTTTAGGGTTACATTGGGCTCAAAGAAGCCCAATTGTTACCCTAACTAGTCCTATTTTACTATTGGGCCAAATACAAGCTCAAAAACCTATACTACTTGGCCCAAATATTTGGTCCAATTATTTTATGCTACTAGGCCCAATACATGGCCCATGAAATACTAAACAACTTTATACAATTTATTTAAGCTAAAGCTTGGCCCAAAAATAATGTTGATTAGTCAGCAGAAACTCAGTCTTCTTGTGTTCTTCTGACCAAAGCTCTAGTTTATGTTTTGATGACTTGGAGGGCCTCTTGGATATGTTTGTACATTCCTTCACCCTAGAGTTGTCCTCTTGATTGGGCCTACAAAAATAAACAAAAGCCCAATTAGATCCATATTTGCAATTAAATCAATAAACAACTTTTAGGTCTTCATCCTCTTTATTATGGGGTTGTGTGTGGCTATGGTTTCCATCACAACAGGTGAGCGTCTCGGAAGGCGAAATAAGAGGTCACCGGTCGTTGACTCATGAAACGTTGAGGGCACCCAGGATAAGCGCATACGACTTATTATGAGGAGAGTCATTGCATGTGTGCCTAGTCGATGAGGGTGAAACCTGGATGACACTCTATAGACGCTACTTGGCTGATGGTTAGCTCGCACTGGAGCTAGTGGAAGCCAGGATCGTCAAGAAAAACGCAAGTAGGTATACCCTAGTTGATGGGAATTTGTTTAGACATGGCTATGCTCACCCTATCCTGTCCTGTGTGAGTGGTGAGCAGTGCACGCGTATCATGGTAGAGCTCCATGAAGGCATATGTGGGAGTCACATCGGCGGGCGATTTCTCTCGCCAAAAGCCATTCGAGCGGGGTACTACTGGCTGACCATGAAGGAGGACTGCACGAGGTACGCACAATGATGCAAGCCATGCCAACAGCACGCCAACTGGCATCATGCACCCCAGAGGAATTGCGGTCGATCCATAGCCCATGACCTTTTCACACCTGGGGAATTGACATCCTGGGACTGTTTCCTCTAGCAGTTCGTCAGATGAAGTACCTCGTAGTTGCCATCAAGTACTTCACCAAGTGGGTAGAGGCCGAGCATGTTGCACAAATCATAACTCACAAGGTTCAACACTTCGTGTGGAAAAACATAGTTTTTCGTTTTGGAATCCCAAAACGTTTAGTGCCTGACAATGGCACCTAGTTCGCAAGTCAGCAACTAAGCAAACTATGCACGGAGCTCGGTATCAAGCAGGTGTTCGCATCAGTCGAGCACCCCCAAACGAATGGGCAGGTCGAATTTGCCAACCGAGTCTTGCTGAGGGGCCTAAAGAGAAGTCTGAAGAAAGCCAAGGGAACTTGGGCGGACGAGGTCCCCAGAATTGTGTGGGCTTACCATACCACTCCCAGTCCACCACCAAGGAGACACCTTTTAGCCTGGTGTATGGTTCGGATGCCATGATTCTCGTTGAGATGCAGGAAAGTTCACCTCATTTCCATAACTTCATGGTCGAGGAGTCTAACGAGGAAAGGAGGGTAAATGTGGACCTGCTAGACGAGGTCAGGGAGGAAGCGTTCATCAAGGCCGAAGCCTCAAAGAGAAGGGTGGAGTATAAGCACAAGTCCAAGTTGAGACCCCGGCAGTTCCAGGTCGCCGACTTGGTAATGCGGAAAGCTCACCCCTACCAGCTGGAGAACAAGTTGTCTCCCAAGTGGAATGGCCCATTCCGTGTAATAGAGGTGCTCGAGAACGGAGCGTACAAACTCGAGACCTTGGAAGGCGGGACGATTCCCTGAACATGGAATGGGGCCAATCTCCAATTAACTTACCTGTTGTTTCTATAAGCCCTGAATTGACTTGATCGTCAGAGTGCAATCAACAGGTAGGATCCCCTCTGTTTCAAAGGAGCCGCTTTCTAACATCCACGAGGAAGCACAAAGTCCACCAGAAATAGGAGGAATCACTTTGAAGTCAACCGGCGATCAGGTCAATTGGCCAGACCAATTTGTTTTGTAATTGGAATGGGTTTAAACATTTCTCCCAGCAGTAGGAGCTTTTGGTAAAAGAATTTATTGAAGCAGTTGTGTTTGGTTGAAAATTGCAGTTAAGGTGTTTGTTGAATTGATTCGGTAAAAAAAAAATATCTGAAGTGGTAAAAGTTTATTGGAAATTTGGTTTTCTGCACTTGTGTAAAATTTTGGTTGCAGTTGGTGCAGTTCTTATTTTGGTACAGACTTGGTGCAAAATTTTCCTGAGTTTCAATTCGAGATTTTGAAATTGAATGTTGACGTACACAAGTAGATTGGTGAAGAGGGGTACTTGAATTGACAACACTTTAGTTGATTCAAGTTTTGATCTTCAGGTGAGTTGACAGACGTGTGGTTATTGGTGCAGATTTCACAAGTGCACTCTGAAAACATTTTATTCACTAAATGAAAATTAAATAGGTGCAGAATGTTCACTGGTTTTGATTAAAAAAAAAAGACAGTGTAGAATTGGCAGCTGTTGTACTGTGATTAAATTGAAGAACTATATGTTGATGATTTTTTTTTTTATATAAATCTTCTGTACTTGGTGCAAATTTGGTGAATTCGTGATTTGGCTATTTTATCCTGGTTCAATTTCTCAATAATTTTTTAGTAGGAAAAGCTTAAGCGTGAGAATCGGTGTGCACTGACTCAAACATATAAAAGTGATATGAGAGAGAAATACTTGATGGATACCCGCGGTTTGACTTTTCAACATGTATTGATTGGTGAGAATTGGAGTGCGGAGAAGTTCATTAAGATCTAGTATATTTCATTCAAAATTCTACTAGCGGGACCCATGCCATTTACATTTCTTCGATTTAATTTGTTGGGGCTGCCAGAGTGCTGTGCAAATTATCTTTAGGGAATTACTTCTTCCATCCAATCAATTCCTTTTTAAAATCTTATTATGTCCTTGTATTTTTCTTTAAAAACGGTGTAGGATGAAGAGAAATATGTTACGAATATCATTATCCAGAATTGAGTTTTGTATTATAGATGTACATATTCAAAATAGTTTAATGTGTTTCGGATGTGAGCATGCGGAAGTATATGTTTTGACTATACATTTCTATATCTGGAAGCTAAGTGATATATTTTTTTTCAGCATTCTCAATGGATACTGCTGCCTCAGAGGACATATGTGAACGGAAGAATGGCAAGACGACATTGCCCGCTGTGTTGAGTGCGAAAACGAAGGTGACAGTGGCGGTGGTGGCTGCTGCGTGAAAATGAAGGGATGTTGTGATTGGGTGCAGATTTCTCCCTTAACCTAATTTCAATTTCATTAAGGGTATTTTTGTATTTTCCTAAATTTCATTAAGGGTATTTTGATATTTTTGCAAACATGATTGGGTGCTAGTTCAAATTGATTGGGTGCAAGGAGAATCAGCCTTATCTTTAATTTCTAAAGCAATTGTTGGCAAACTGATAATTTTAATGGGCCAACATATTATGGCTATTGAGCATGTGTGAATTGGTATGATTTTTGGTTCCAAATTGCATGAGGCATGAGAAATTGCATCATTTGGTTTTAAAGAAAAAACATCCTTTATTTTTTTTAATTCATTCTAGAATCATTTTCTAGGTAATTCTTTTTAGTGTCCACCTTCTTGAAAATCTTTAATTTTTTCTTGTCGTGAGTTTATGGATAATCTTTGTGTTTGTCATCTCTAATCATTTTTGAGTTTCACTCTTCAAATTGAGTTTTTATTATTTTTATTATTGACCTCTTGAAGTGGAATATATCAAATTAGCTACGTTTCATGTCCTTGGTATAAGGTCGTTGTCCAAAGTCTTTAGACAATAGGCTTTTCTTCCTATGACTTCTCAGATTTGCTTCTACTCTTCTTTTGAGAGCAACTTTCCTCACTCTTGCTTTATCTCTCAACTCATCTATTGTATCCAAATGGAAAAGTCTTCCCATTACCGATTCTTGTATTGTACCTCGAAATCTCCTACCCTTCTAGATGATATTTCTATCTCAATAGGTAATACTGTATCGGTTCCTTAACTTCTTTTTTAATCCTTGCAGAATTACTTTATTTGCAACCCCTGCTTGTCCATTCGTTTAAGGATATTCTACTGATGAAAAACTCTGATGAATATCCATCTCTTCACACATGTCTCGCATCTTTTTACTTATAAATTGTGTCCCATTGTCCGAAATTAACTCCTTTGATACATCAAACTTTCATATTATAGACTTCAAAAGAAATTTCAAAAAAAATTCAACTGTTATTGTTGTTAAAAGCTCTACTACTTCCACCCACTTAGTAAAACATTCAATTGCTACCACAATGAATTTGAATTGTCTGACCAAGATCAGAAACAGACCAAGTATATCAATTCCCCATCTATAGAAAGGGCAAGGTGTTACAAGAGAATATAAATGTTCAGTCAGGGCATTAATCTGAGTTGCATGTCGTTGACATTTATCACATTTCATTACATAAAACAAACAATCATCTCTCATGGTTAACCAATAGAAACTTGCTCATAAAATTTTTGTTGAAAGAAATCATTCTCTGATATGGCTACCACAAACCCCTGCATGTACATCTTGCATAATTCTTTCTTTTTTTAGGGCTTTCCACACACCTTAACAAAGGTTTTGATCCGCTCCTTGAAGGGTTCTACTTACAAAGTAAATGGGCCTTTGATCTTTCTCTACTTCCTACGTTAAAATTGTAATGACCGCCCTTTCTGTCCCCTTTCTGTCACACATATATACAGGTGTATTGGCACTCCCACGACTGGCTTCACAAACGCTTCTTCGCACTCCTTCGTCCCCTGAAATCTACTATTGCCTTTTAAATACTGAAAATAAGGGTATGCTTTGTCTCCTTCCTTTGGAATAAATCTAGATAGCGAAGCCAACCTCCATGTTAGTTGTTGTCCCTCCTTAACAAATGCCAGACTCCTCTTGTTTATGGTAGTCATGCATTTTTCCAAATTCACCTATATTCCTCTTTAAGTCAGCAAGAAACCCAAAAACTTGTCTGCTTTCACACCAAAAACACATTTATCTGGATTCAAATTTAATTTGTATTTATCCAAGGCTTGAAACAACTTCATCAAGTCCTCCACTTGTGTACATGCTTCCTTTGATTTCACCATCATGTCATCTACATATGTTTCCGTGTTTCTCCCTAGCATCTCGCTTAGAATATGATCCATTAAATGCTGATAAATTGCTCCTGCATTTTTTAATCCGAATGACATTACCGTATAACAATAGTTCGATAACCCACCCATGAAAGTGATATTCTCCTTGTCTCTTGGGTGCATCCTTATTTGGTTGTAACCTGAATAAGCATCCATGAAACTCAACAACTCACATTCAGATACCCCATCTACCAAAGAATTAATATTCGGTAAAGGGTATGCGTTCTTTGGACATGCTTTATTTAGATCAGTAAAATTTGTGCACATTCTGCACCTCCCATTAGCTTTCTTTACCAAAACTACATACGATAACCATGATAGGTATTGTATTTCCCTTACATGTCTACGCCTATTAATTTTTCCACTTCCTGAATTACTACCCTTCTATTTTCATATCCCATCTTCCTTCTTAGTTGCACCACAAGTTTCACCCTCGTGTCAATAGAAAGTTTATGGCACATGACATCAAGATCAATTCCTGGCATGTCTTCCACCGACCATGCAAAAGCTCACATGTTATCTTTTAAGCATTGGACTATCCTTTGCTCCAAACCGGGTTTTAATTTACACCTAATCCTCACGCTCCGCCCTTTTTTCAACACTACTATCTTTACCTCCTTCGTTGGATGCGGTCGCTCCTCTTCATAACTATCCTGAGGATCTAACTCCACTTCTATCCTACTCTCTCTTTCTCCCCTTTCAACATACATGCATCTTCAGCTTTTCAAACTCCCCCTATAACATTTCCTAGCCTCCCTCTGATCAACTTTGATGACCCTCACCAGACCATCATTAGAATGATATTTTACTTTTATGTGTACTGAAGACATCAAATCTCCTAACTTATTTATCATTAGTATTCCTAACAAAACATTATATGACGAAGGGACATTAACAACAATGTACCTGATGTTAATGGTCTTTGCCCGATCACCTTCACCAAACGTGGTTCGTGTCTCTTGATAATCATGTACGTGTATTGGGTGTCCCGAGAATCCCACTAACATTTTGTCAAATGGCTCTAGTTCCCATTGGAATGCCTAAACCTACAAAAGCATCCCAAAAAAGAACATCTGATGAACTCCCTTGATCAACCAATATCCTATGAACCTTTCAACTCTTCATTATTTTTGAAATAACAACTGGATCATTATCATGAAGGAAAATGATACAACCCAATTAACCAAGGAGATAACCAAGGACATAAGCGACAATTCACACTATGATAAGTCATCTTAGTATACAAAGCCAGGCCCCACCAAACCTCGAGAGAGCATCAGCAGAAGAAGAACCAGATATAAACCAGAATATCAGAAGTTCTTCCTTCTTGTCTTTCCACAAGTGAAGTTATGTAAATAAATTGAGCTCACTCTAGGGGTCTAAATAGAAGAATAAACTAGAGTAAGGCGTGCTTAGTATTTTGAGTAGGGTGTGCTTATTAATTTGAGTAGGTTGTGCTTAGTAATTTGAGTAGGTTGTGCTTAGTAATTTGGGCTTGTGTCAAGCCCACCTTTCATGACAAGTGCTTCTAGGTTTAGGGTTTCTTTGACCTACCTTCTTGAAGGCTTCTCACAAATAACACCCTTACCCCTCTATCTTGTTCTCCAAGACACTCTCTCCTATAAATAGAGTGCATGCCTCATGTATTTCACACTTGATTTTGAATATAGAAAATAAACTCTGCAAGAGTGATTTTGTGAGACTCTTGAGCTCTCATTTTTGGGTCCTATCTTGGGTGGGTAACATCTCAAGTGACGTCTCTTTGCACCACTCATCTTGGAGTCCTCTCTTCTCCAAGTGGTGTGGCAACCTTCTTATTCCATATGCTCCCTTCATCTGTTCCTCTTTTTTTCTTTCTTTGTGCCATCCTTCCATTCCATATATGTCCTTTTCTACTCTTTAATTTTTCTTTACTTTATTCTTCTACTTTATTTATTCCTTATCTCTAATTCTGCTGCATCATTTGTCACCTTATAATTGTCTTTTCTCTTTGCCCTAAGTGAACCTTCACACTTACTTAACCACTTCATTAAGTTCGTGTCTAGTGAGGATCTTCTTAGGGTTCTCACCTTAAATTGCTAATTCAAAAATCTTAAACAAAGAGCAACCAATAAAATGTGCAATCCTAAAATCAACTCACATCAGAAAACATCCCTAAAATCTTCTTCCGTCAAATTTAAAGAAGGTACCTTCACATGACTTTTGCTTAGGTACATGACCGAACATGCATATCTTTTCCGATTTACACTAGATACAACTCCTTCTGAGAAACCTCATGCGATGGTATGAAGATCTCCCATCATAGGTTTCTCATGTTTTTCTCTTCCTTCTTCACGACCCTTTCCTTTCAATCAATCTTACTTATTTGTATCTTGGTCGAGCTTCTCCCAATCTCCTTTTCCCTTAGCTTTGAAAATTGCAACAAACCCTGACTAATCAGAGAATCAATCTGCGTTGCCAAAGTCACAAAATTCTCGGTGTCATGTTCATATGTTCTATGAAATGACACCACACATATCTATTGGTCCCCATGTCTTTATCCATTTTTTCTGGGAAACATAACAATATTTGCGTATTCACATCCTTGACAATATCTTTTCGTGATACTATTAATTTTGATGGGAACCATTCGTTTCGCCCTTCCACCTTGTAATTTACTCAGAAACCATAGAAGGACTTACCAATCATCTGTCCTCCCTTCGAGTCCTCTTTAAAGGTTCTCCTCTGTTCTCAGCATGACGTATTCCCATGTTTGCCCCTTCATCCCTCTTTTCTTCCCCTTTCTTTTTGACTGTGAACTCCTCCGCCTTAATATGAGATGCTGCCCTAATTTTGATGGCTGCCATATCCTTTGGCCTCCTTTGCACCAACGATTCACCAAAGGTTCCCCCCCGAAGCTCCCTGATAAAGGCCTCTACAAACATTCCTTCATTAGGTTGTGGAATTTGTACCATTACCTCGTTGAAACGGTATAAAAATTGCTTTATGGACTCCTTTTTCATTTGCTTAACCTCAAAAAGGTCTTTGATCTCCAAAGGTTTTCTTTGTTTGCCACGAAATGAGCAACAAACAATTTTGTGAATACCTCTAAAAAGGTGATGGATCCCCCTAGCAAATTATTCAACCAATCCAATGTTGTGCTTACCAGAGTCCCCGCAAACATCTTGCACCTTATCACATTCGATCCTCTACATATCAATATTTGTGCTCTAAAATTTTTTATATAAGCACTAGGGTCTTGTTTTACAGCAAAAGATCCAATTTTCGGAAAAACGTAACTAGGTGGAAACCTAGCTTAACCTCCTCCTCCTCTCGGTGGCTCAACATCATTGTGGTCATACTTTTCTGGATGTTTTGTATCCCGCCCCAAATTTAGGTTAACATTTGCGCATCATGGGGAAAGGAGAAATTTGGCAATTTGTTCTTCCACAATTGATCGAGATGCATCTTTAACAAGTCCAATTTCCTTAATTTGTTCACATAATTGAAAGAAGGTTTCTGGTCCCATGTGAATAATGCTACGACAACGTTCAATGTGCACCAAGTACTCCATCAATTCTTGTATGCGACGCTTTTTTTGTGGTTGGAACTCGGTAATAGAGTTTGTTGTATTATGTACTATGCGTAACAAATTTAATCCAAAAGCAACGATACAAAGGATGATTAGTTGATACAGCTTAAGTGTTTTTTTTTTAATTTATTGTTGTATTTGTCCAATTAGATTCATGTTTGGACAACCAAGATCATTATAAATTGCAACTGTGACCTCAAAATCTGCAATCTCCACCTCATCAAAATGTACTGCAAAATTCATGTCGTTATCCATGTAATGTCTACCTTTTCATCAACAACCATGCTTACAGGTAAGTATGAGTAAAACATTTGTCATTACAAATACACATACAATTACAATTACCGTTTTAATGTAAAACTACACCACTACAATTATCCTGAAATCTAATTATAATAATCATACCACGTATGTCATATATCAAATATAAGCATATCAACACTAAAATACAAAATTAACTAATTATATAAATATTTTTAATTTAAAATACTCTATGATTTCAATTCTGATTAATAAAGAAAAATTATATAAATATTTCTAATTTTAAAATTTCAATACTAAATGGATTCTGATTAATAAAACAAAACAAGAATAATTAGATAAATATTTTTAATTTAAATTACTCTATCATTTTCAATTCAGATTAATTAAAAAATTATATAAATATTTATAATTTTAAAATTTCAATATTAAAATGGATTCTGATTAATAATAAAAAAAATATTTAGATAAATATTTTTAATTTAAATTACTCTATGATTAATTATGATTAATAAAAAAATATATAAATATTTAAAATTTTAAACTTTCAATAGTAAAATGGATTCTAATTAGTAAAAAATAAGAATAATTAGATAAATATTTTTAACTTAAATTACTCTATGATTTCAATTCTAATTAATAAAAAATATATAAATATTTATAATTTTATAATTTAAGTATTCAAATGGACTATGATTAATAAAACAAAAAGGAATAATTATATAAATATTTCTATTTTTATAATTTAAATATTGAAATGGATTCTGATTAGTTAAAAAACACTAGTACAAAATTTGAAAACAACGACCATTTATTTAGTGCGGCTTTGCGTTTAAACGCATTTGTAAAAAACGC
>Ga0123342_1011049_pt1 | contig 10059 bp, 7 predicted proteins | sample Turbeawhitnodule_FD_89960 | JGI IMG/M metagenome (GOLD analysis project Ga0123342, IMG submission 89960) | Root nodule microbial communities of legume samples collected from Mexico - Turtle bean Mexico white nodule | ecosystem: Host-associated > Plants > Roots > Nodule | place: Mexico: Nepantla...
AGAGGACCAAGCCTAAAGCCAACAAGAAGACTACAAGCATTCAAGAATGGGCTCCAATTAATATCTCTCTTTATAGTTTCTTTTGTATAAATTTGTAAATAATATAGAATAGCTTTAGGATGTTCTAAAGAGGGAAACCTTAAAGACACCTCCATTGTATAGCACTTTAGGTGCTAGTTTTAGGAAAAATCTAGAAAAATGTCTCTTCACACTCCTTTAGGCGCTAGAATAGAAGGAGTTGGAAGGTGACATTTCAAAAGCTTCTCTTGTACTTTGTGACCAGCCCTCACTATTATAAAAGGGGTGCTTAGGTCTTTGAAATGATAAGATTGATTTTTGAGAGTAAAGAACCTCTACCAAATTAGTGAGTGATTGATAGAGACTTGTGTCTTCTTATCTTCTAGTCTTATCTTGAGTGAATTTTTGGGCTCTCAAGTGGCGGCAACAACACTCATCTTAAAGCCAACCATCCTTCAAGTGGCGTGCACATTCCAAGAGCTTCATCCACATAAGTCCATTTTCCCTTCATTCCAAATTACCCATTTTTGTTCTACTTGTTTGTTTTCACTTCCAATCGGTGCAATCTCTTCCTTATGATGTCCTCTTTCATTTGTTGCACTTATATTCAATTTTAATCGGTGCAAATTGGTTGTTCTTGCTGTTTTGGTCACGTCCTCCATGGGTATAATTGCTATATGTTGTGTTCTTGAGTTTTTATCCATGGGTTTGTTGTTCAAAATGGGTTTCTATGTGAGTTTGACTTGGTTCTTATGTTCTTGATTAAGTTCTTGAATGGGTAAAGAATCTTGATCCAATTCTAAAGGTGCCTAATCATATTCCAACTCTTGTTGAATCCATAACATGTTCATATTATATCTCTATCATGTTATTGGAATCACATCACCATGTGCCTTGTCTTTTGCTTCCTTGGTCATCTTCGTAGCTTCTTGGTTTGTATCAATGGTCTAGAGTTGCATTAGGTCCAAGAAGGCCCACTTGTAACTCTCTAGCTAGACTTTTTCTTTTTCTTTTTACACCATACTTTAATTGGCCCAATACATGGCCTAAGAAAATGTCTCAAAGTTTATACTACTGCGTACCATGTTTATAAAACTAGATAAAAATGGAAGAGCAGACAACAATTAATTCTCCCTGAGATGAAAGTCTTTTGAGCTCCTTTTTCTACTTCCAATCTTGGTTTTCTTCACAATTCATGCATGATCCAAGAGAAAGACACTTGCAGGTAGTAAATATAATTATCCAGTACTTAAAAACGTCTCCTGGGAAAGGATTGCTATTCAAAAAAGGGGAAAAATTATCCATGAAAGTATATACTGATGTTAACTATGCAAGATCAATTGTTGATAGGAGATCCACCACAGACTATTGCATGTTCTTGGGTGAAAATTTGGTGACATGGAGGAGCAATAAACAAAATGTAGTTGCAAGATCAAGGGTAGAGGTAGAATTTAGAGCCATGGCTTAAGGGGTTTGTGAACTAGTATGGATGAAAATCATACTTGATGATCTCAAAATAAAATATGAAGCTCCAATGGGTATGACGTTTAATAATAAGTTTGTCATCAGTATTGCATACAATCCAGTTCAACATGACCGAACAAAGCACGTAAAGATAGATCTACATTTCATTAAGGAGAAGATGGATATTGGTCTTATAGTCACCAAGTACATCCCTTCAAAACTTCAATTGGCAGATATGTTCACTAAGGGACTTTCCACAAAACATTTCAAAGATCTTACTTGCAAGTTGAGATTGATAGATATACATTCACCAGCTTGATGGGGAGTGTTGCATAATTAGGAGATAATTATTCCATAATTAGTGTATATTTTGTTTTCTATTTATTAGGAAAGATTTGATATCTTGTGGTGATTTGATTTGTATAACTTTAATTACCTATTATTTCTTTCCTTAATTAGGTTGTAAATAGTCTATAAACTTAAATTGTAATCACATTTGTAAACATATTTAGAAATATATTCAATCTTCTTCTTTCAACTATGATTATATGTAGAAATTATTTAATTGTATACTTGGATGATTTATTGCCTTAATTCGATTGAAATGTGATAAGTATTTGCATCAAATTGAAGTGTGAATGACATGTTTATGTGTAATGTATGAATTAAAGTCACGAATTTGGGACAATTTTTGAATTGTATCTAATACGGTGTATTAAGTATTGAAACTTAGGAAAAAGATCCTTGACTTCACTGATGACTTGAGTCACATAGACTAAAATATTAGGTAATGAAAAGGTGAAAGAGAGTTTATTACACATCTAACACGATGTGAGTCCCAGATTTTGATACCTTAAACTTACCTTGTACACATTGAGAATTCTTGATATGGATCCATGTGTAAACTATATGTATATACATGTGCATATGCATCTAATGAGATTTATTGTAAATTTCATTTTAGATGTAATATTATGGAATTGTAGTGTCGTCATATTTATTTTGGTAGCTTACCCTCGTACTTGTTGCGTATATGGTGATTGATGAGTACATTTTTATATACTCTTAGAGCGTCTAAAAAAACTTTCTTAGACTGTAATTGAGAGTAAAATCCACTGTTTTGGATGAGATTTACATAAGTGGATGAAATTGGACCATAATTAGAATCATTTCTTAAATATGGTTTTTAAATACATTATGCTCTCATCTTGATCTTGACCACGATAAAGATTCTCTGGACCTTATTAATGATGATTTTGGTGAAGAATTATAGCGTTTTGAATTTTGAAAACTCACGTTGAAGAAGGACTAGACGGTCTAACTTATTCATCTATTAAACAATCGCTCTAAGGTGTCTAATGTTGGAAAATATGTTTCGAAGAGAAAGATTTGAATTTGGTCATCCTATGTGAAAATGTTGAAGATTTCCAAGCGAAGAATTATGTCACTTTGAAGATTGGAAGACTTGGTTATGGAAGGACTAGATGCCCCTTGTGCTGAAAGCCATTAGACGATCTTCACGAAGCGTCTACTGATAGATGCTCCATTTTGGAAAAGAAAGATATGAGTTCGATGATTTTATTACATTGTGGGAAACAATAATCGAAGCGAACTCAATCTTATGTAGAGACATTATCTTTATTTTTTAAATTAAAAATCCCCTGTTAAGCGCACAAAAAATATAGCAAATCTCATTTGAAGATATTGTTTTAGTAAATCTTTTGCGAATATATCTAGCAACAACACTGAGTTTAATTATAATCAATGTGCAAATCTAAATGGAGTTTGGAAACAAAATCGAGATATGGAACTGATTGAGAAAGAGGATATTTGCTTAATAATTCAAAACAAAGAAAGGAAACATTTGATAATTGTAAAACAATATCCCATGGTAGATTCTGAATTTGATTTGGTACAAATAAAAGAAGATTACGAAAGAGACTTTAGAGAAAGAACAAGGCATTGAGTTTTTCATCATGCTTTTGACAGCCGAATAACACTCTTAGACTTAGATTTATTTTTCTTTTGCTTTCGTCTTCTTCATGGAAGGCTAAAATCTTTTGGGTTGATCCCCTTGTGATTTACCATTGAATTTTGAGATTTTTTTTTGAATAAAGTCTTGTTCTTCAATTTTTTGTAGTAGTTTGTTTTAATCCTGTGGTCTTTTTGAATTCCAATTTCTATCAAAGGAATTGTTTTTGAATGCTTGTTGAAAATTTAGTTCTTTTCTTTAATTAGAATTATTGGTTGTTTCTCTTAGTTCTAATCAATCTCTTATTCGCTTAGTTCAAGAGGTAGAAGATAAACATCTTACGAGTAGACGGTTGAAACTAGTGAGATACTATAGATGCTTGTTTTATTAATAATATTCTATTCAATTTGATTGACACTTGTTTAATTAAGTCCAACATTTGTGTGATCATTAAAGGATGTTAAACTTAAATAACCAAGGAGAAATTCGTGGTGAATGAACTTGAGAATCAACCTACTTACTTTAATGTTTTTAATCATCTACTTTACTTTAGTGCACAACATTTTAAAATCCCTCTTTTTTACTTTGTTGTTATTGTTAACCTTTATTATTTATAGATAATCTTGAACACCATTTCACTAAATTCTGATTGGGATCCATTGGAAGATGACTTGGGATTATTTTGACTACATCTATATTATCACCTTTTATGCTAATTAAGCAGTGTAATTTTCAAATAGTTTCTGCACTAAAATTGAAATCTCTTTTAATTTAATCGCAAAACAACTATTATCAGTGATCTAATATAAATGTATTATGTACCTGAGTAAACTTATATGTAAACTTTAAAGTTGTGTGTGATGGCACACGTGTAAAACCCAAGCTAACACGTTTTGTTTTTTTATTATAGACATTATACACAAAAACATATATATATATATATATATATATATATATATATATATATTATGTGAAATTTAATCTAGTATTAACGGTTTGAGATATTGCACATACTCTTGTGCCTTATCAACATAGATTTTTTTTATGGAGTTTACATAGTATATATTAATTTTACAGTCACTTCGTAAATCATTATCAATAGTAAGTTAGACTTTCATAATTATTATCTGAAAAATTATATCAAGAATTTGTAATTAAATTTAGAATTGTTTTATAATGTGACAATTAAACTTATAATTTAATTTTGTGTATAAAAAATTCCAAAGTGGATAATAATTCGTATCAAATTGGTACCTTTAGTAATCGGGAAGTATCGTTAATTAGTTAATCATTCATAAATGTTTTACACCTTTTTAAATTATAAAATTATTATTAATGTGATTATCTATCATCTAAAATAATAACTACCTTAATTCTTCTCAATGTAATTTATTTATAGTAGTTAAATTTTGAATAATTCTATTACATGTATTACTATCATTTGTTATAGGGATGATAAAAGGGTATGGTGGGTGTGAGTTTTAGTGTTTCTATCTTATTTTTAAAGTAAAAGTTCATCCACATTTTTGTCTCATACTCAATGGGTATATTTTTTTTTATGCCATCCTTATTTCCATAGAGTAACACGTACCATGCGCCCATACATATTGTTTTAAATATTAATTAAATAATCTTTAAAGAATTCAAAATAATACACATTTTATTTTGTTCAATATCAAATGTTAAGAAAGAAATTATAATTGCATAAATATCATATAAGAGTACCAAATCACAATTAGATAAAGGTCAAATAATTAAAAAAAAAAAGTAAAAATGATCACATTATTGATTCGATGAAATTAAGATTGCATTTCCTAATATGCAATACACTATTTAAGCGAAATCACACAAAGGACAAAAATGTGTAATTAATGTTGTGAAAACACATGAAAAAATTCAAGAGAAGAGAAAGTTGTATTGTATTTTAAAGATTCTTTAATTTTTTTTGAAAATATCCTCTGATTATAGTCGTTTAGATGATTGTTTCATCAAATAAGCAATTTGTTAATATCTTGTTAATATTTTGTCTAATGATTTTAACATCCTTACATAAACAAGTTGTTTTTCAAACCTAATTTTTGTAGTTATTCTCCCTCTTGAATTAACACAAATGATAATAATAAACAAATTAAAGGAGATAAGAAGAAGAAGAGATACACTATATTTTATATTGGTTCATCTGACTTAGCTGATTGCATTTGGTTCTCAAGTAACAAATTGAGTTTTATTAGGAAAACTAATGTTGCAAAGTATAATCAAGTACTATTTGGGATCGTAGTCACTCTTGACTAATCCTTTGAGTATTCTTTACAATTGTAGACAATTTTGGCTAACCCCTCAAGTATTCTTTGAACAAGTCATTCTTGGTTTAATCGAGTATTCTTTCAGCAAGCCACTCCTGGATCAACTGAGTATTCTTTCAGCAAGCCACTTTTGGCTCAATTGAGTATTTTTTTAGCAAGCCACTCTTGGCTCAATTGAGTATTCTTTTAGCAAGCCACTCCTGCTTACCAAATATTCTTTTCCAAACAACCACTTCTGGCTAACATAAGAAATTATGAGAGGTATAATCAACAAATAATTTAATTTTTCCTACTAAGGATGGATTGCATTTTTTTATGATTACAAGGTTTAAGAACTCTATCCTAATTTGCTAGGCGAACACTCATAGTATTCTCTATGAAAATTTTGAGGCAAAAAACTTCGAGCAATGTTTCAGCATAATGCAATTTCCTATGTTCTTTTTGAAAGGTAGTTTTATATAGGCGCTGGAAGAATATAATATTTTGCATATCCATTTATGGTCGTTGAGCAACTTCAACCCGCATAAGTGTCCTTTTTACATCTAACAAGCTTGATAGTGTTTGATGTGAATTGTGCTTGAACGATCTCCTTGATAAACGAAAACAAAAAATATTTCATGCAACATAAAATAAGTGTATATATAGATATTCAAGAAGTATGAGGTAAGCTTAAACTATGTGTATATTATTTAAGCCTATTGATGCCTTATCAGACATAAAGTAAGAGTACATAGTATTGTATCATATAACAGATGAAACACTTGCGTGTTTCATGGTTTGTTGTTTGAACGAAACATTTGTCTTACAAACGAAGCACCTAATGTTTTATGCTTGTTGTTTTTAAAAACTTAATCAAAATCATGGGTGTTGGACTTTTCTCTAACAAAGATTGTGATGAGAGGAAAAATACCTTAGAGATTTGAGTAAACTTGGTGGTATCGAATGAGTTGAACTGTTGAGAGAAAATAATTGTTTTTAGTGAAACAATGGTTTTCCAAAGGAAATGAAACTAAGGATCAAAGAGGACAGAGAATATAAGCTTTTTGTGTTTCCTAGTAAGCTAAGTGTTTACGCTATTGAACATTTAAATTGAGAGTAAAAAAGGAGTAAAAATAATTAAATGTGTGTCCTAAAACTATTTGGTACAATGAAATTGAGGTTTGTGTTTCCTGAAATGTAATACATCATTTGAAAGAAACTAAACAAAGGAAAAAAATGTATAATCATGATTGTAATAAGAGGATAATTACCTTGGGGATTTGAGTAAACTTTGAACAAATTGAACACTTGACAGAGAATACAAAGGAATGTTGATGTAATCATAAATGGATCACCACCATCAACGCTAACCCAACCTTACAAGAGAATGATCGCGAGCAGGAACCATGATTCGAGGTTGGGTCAAGCATCTCAGGCTAGGTCACAAGGTCTCACCATTTCTTAGAGGATCATCAGGAGAGGAGCACTAGAGCATGAGTTAGGATACCAACTGTTCTTTTTTTAGTCTTTTTGTAAGAAAGGGTTTAAATGTAATAAATTGGACTTAAATTGACCTAAGAAGAATAATCTAGTATATGCTTCTAGAAACTCTAGCTAGAGATGCACATGCTTAAATGTGTAAAGTGTGACCCCTTCTAGATCCCCAATTAGTGGCGTATTTTGAGGAGTTAAGTAGGCTTAGCTTGAATTTCAAATTTCTCTCCCTCTCCTAATCACATGACACATATCACTTTAAATAGATGGTCACCCCCTTTTGTAGTACACATTAAATTTTGAGTAAAGAAACTTTGTTTGAGTAAGAACTTGAGTGTTCATAATTTCCTTTGAGTCTTATCTTGGATGTCTTTAAGTGACGACTTCTCCGTCACTTATCTTGGATCCCACTTCCAAGTGGCGTGAGACGTCATACAATTGTTCCTTTATTCCTTGTCTTTCAATTGTTTTTTTTTTTTTTTCAGTTTTGCCCATATACCATCTAGTGTGTGTGTTTTTCTCCTTTTCTCTTTGAATTTCCTTCACACTTACTTAAACCACTTAGTTAAGTTCGTATCCACACAATTCCATGAGTTGTCACCATAAATGTTAAATCAACTTCTAATACAAATGAAACTTATAAAAATATATGTAGTCCTAAATTAAACTCGTTTCAATTGTGTTGAATGAAGAAAATAGAATAATTGAGATAGAATACGTAAGATATTGTTGAAAGAAAAAAAAAAGAAAAATTATGAAGCTAAAGACCAAATGAAATAATAAACAAATGATTTTTAAGTTACTAAAAAAACAACTAAAAATATTTTAATAATTAAAATAAAAATAAATATAAAATTGAAAATAGACATTAGAATATATATTCATCCTCATCCTCAATCTAATTTTAAAATAAAATAAAATTATATAAGGAATTGGAAGAATACTAGTTTATTTGAACTCCTATTATTTATGTGACCAATGTTTAGTCGTCACACGTGTAAAAAGTTTGGTTTAGAAAATAGTTAATAGTTTGGTCATAAACCAGCAACACGTTTAAATAACACCCACCTATTCCAAAGGAAAAACTTGTAGTTTTCACTGACAAACACTATCCACAAACGCCTTCTTTTCAATTTCAAACGTTAATAAATTCAATAATTGGTTTCAAATATAAATGTCAAATTAATCAATTTGGCACAATGCCCATTTCTCAACGGCTAACTAACTATTTAAATTAAATTATTACAATTTCAAAGCACCACTCTTCCTCCAGAGTCAAAAAATAATTCAAACTATGTCTCTCCGGATTATTTTAATTGGATATTTTTTATAAATAAATAAGAAATTTATGTTTATTTTTTGAATTTATTTTATAAAAAAATAAAAATATTTAAGGATACTTCAACTATTATAGAAAGAACTTGATGCACACGGTTCAAATCTTCATTACTAGTTTCCCGTGTCCCGTTCACAGTTTTTTTTAATGAGTCAATATATATAAAAAGCACAGTAATTCAACGTAATTAAACATGCATATACATGTGTATAAGTACGGTTTGTTGATTCAAGAAACACAAAAGTAGTTTAATGTAATTAATTAAACATACACTTTGATAATTTTTCTTAAAATATATTTTTAGTCTTCGTTTATTTTGATTTTGGTTGTTGTAATTATTTTTTTTTTTCATTTATTCTAAAATTTAAAATTTTCGCTTTTAACTTTTATAAAATATATCGTTGGTTTTAATTTTTTGTATGTTTTTTTTACTTTTATTCTTTTGAAAGTTAAAAGTTATAAACTTGGTTTCTGATATTTTTTAAGATATATAAATAACATGTATCACATAATATTATTGATAAAAAATAATAGTTTTAAATTTTAAAAAGAGTAAAGATTAAGAATTTTTTTATTGTAAACAAAATCAAAATTCATTGTTATCTAGAATTAAAAATATTTTTGACATTTTTATAATTATTTGTTATATTCATTTTCTTATCGGTCTACTTGATCTTTTATTACATAAAATAATTTATTATTGAATAATCATATAAATTGAGTAAAAGCATAACTTCTGTAGCAAAAACAGTAAAGGTTCAATAAAATTTAAGCCGATATAACTTTTATACTACAATTCTTTTTCTTCCCTCATACAAAATTCATTTAACGATTACGATAAGAACAATTGGGACACACTAAGGGAGGATGTGTTCGAGGCTGTAAACTGTTTTGAGTTATATGAAATTTTTTCAAAGGGATGTAATGCATAATTTATAGCTATTGTGCAAAAAGTCAGGGAGCTTTAAGCTTGATCATTATAAACCTATAACTATAAGAAAATAATGAAATAGAAAATAATTTTAGAAACAAAAAATAATTAGTTAATATAATAACTAAATTAAAAACCATTTTATTAATTAAAAAAGTTTAGTTTTTAAATTAGTTTATATTATTATTAGATAGTTTCTAAATTGGTATCTAATTAGCTACCAAAGTTTTAATTACCAATTATTTAGATTCTAAATTTGGTAGCAAAAACCTTGGTTGCTAATTAGATACCAATTTAGAATCCATTTAACAATAATAGAAACTAATTTAGAAACCAACAAATTTTTTAGTCTCTAAAATGGTCTCTAATTTAGTTACTATAGCAACTAATTATTTTTTGTCTCTAAAATTGTTTTCTATTTCATGATTTTCTTGTAGTGTTACGAAGTGGACTTTAAGCCTAACTCAACCCCATAAAACCGGCTCAATAAGGTGAGGTTTGCACCCACTTATATACAATGAAAGGCTCTAATCTCTAGTCGATGTGGGATCTCCAACACACC
>Ga0123342_1011050_pt1 | contig 10058 bp, 6 predicted proteins | sample Turbeawhitnodule_FD_89960 | JGI IMG/M metagenome (GOLD analysis project Ga0123342, IMG submission 89960) | Root nodule microbial communities of legume samples collected from Mexico - Turtle bean Mexico white nodule | ecosystem: Host-associated > Plants > Roots > Nodule | place: Mexico: Nepantla...
TATTATTCATACTAAAAAAGTATATATATATTTATATATATTATTTATATTATATTTTTTTTTTTATCTATATATATATATATATATATATATATATATATATATATATATATATATATATATATATATATATATATATATATTGTACTTGTTACATTACTACTGCCTACAAACAATTAAGGAAAGGAAAAGGAAGGTGTCTGGCGTGGACCTATAGTAATACTACGTACAAAAAGACATTGGTGTATTGTGCATGAAGACACAACATAGATGCCAAATTAGAGAAGAAAACAACGTATATATAAGTAAACAAACATATGAAAACATATAATAATGTCTCCAAAAATTACTAGAGTGGTTAGAGCAGTTGAAGAAAGAATATCTTTTTTCTGAGTCTCCATCAAATGTTGGAAAACTTGACCATATATTCTTGGTACTTAAATTTTGCAGAACATCACAATTGTTTCCCACAAGACCTTTACTTAGAAAATGAAGGAACCATCAAAGCCATGGAGACCCATCACTGCAAATTGCTGCTCCACAGAGGACCAAACTATTTTCAAGAACTTCAGCAGGTGCAAGCCTTCACGCTCTGAGTTGTCAAAGAACATTGCTCCTTTGCCATCGTTCAGGAGGCTCTCCTTCTCCGATCTCAGCCGTTCTTCATCTGTGCGAATCAATGAGGATCTTGCACAGTCTTTTGGGTCGGACTTGTTTGATTTTCAGCTGAGTGAGTTGCGTGCCATAACGCAGAATTTCAGCAGCAACTTCTTGCTGGGAGAAGGAGGGTTTGGAACTGTGCATAAGGGCTACTTAGATGATCATCTCAGACTCGGATTGAAAGCACAACCTGTTGCTGTCAAGCTTCTTGACATCGAAGGCTTGCAAGGACACCGTGAATGGCTTGTGAGTATCACATTTCTTCTTCATTCACTGTTACAAATCATCTTAAACATAACTCTTCAATCACAACTTTCATTTTTAATGCTGTTTCTTCTTCTAACTACACTTTTTTCTATCACCAACTTCAATTTGAATAACTTGCTTAAGGAAAAACAAAACCTTTTATATATTCATGTAATTATATTTACAAGTCATTATCAGGGTCGTTTAATTTTGGCGTAGTTGTTGGAATCAGAATCTTTCATTTTTAGGAATGAGTGTGATGCAATTAGTGGACTAAATCCTTCATCAACTCATATGATTGGGTATCCAAGATAAAAGTTAGGAAATTTTGTACTAAGACTTTAATATTGGCATGCACTATTATTATTATACCATTTTTTGTATTCATATTTTATTATTTTGATTCTTCGGAGGATGGATGAAAGTCAATCTCTTATAGTACAAGAAAAGTTAAATAAAACAGCATACTGTAATGTAATAATTTGTAAAGACCATTCTTTATAATATTAAAGAAACAAGGATTGTCCTATTAGATGTCATAAATGCATGGGAAAATATGTGGGGAAATTTTATTAAGTTCTTTGTTTTTAATTTTAATTTATCAAATTTCATCAATGGTGAAAATAATTAAACTATTTTGTATTTATTTTTATGTTGAATTTTTATGAACAAACGACTTATAAATAAAAAATTACAATATCTTTAGAATTATTAATAGGAATATATCAATTAATAAATAAAAGGTAAACCAGCCTCCCTAAGATAGTTCGAAAAGTTTCCTTTGACAACCGATTATTTTAATAAAATATTGTATAATAATAAAACAATAATATATCGAGTTGTAATGTGAATTCAGAAAGTCAAAAGGTACGTCCAAGATAGTTAGTTTATGTTTATAAATACAAAATTAATATTCCCTTTTAAGACCGAAAACCGAAGCCCATTTTATAACGATGGGACTGAGATTTTTGAAACCCAATGAGGCCAGCGCAAAAGTTTTTTTGTTTTGCAAACAAATGCACTTGTAATTTGGCAATTCCTTCCTGTATCCAATTATTTTGCATCCAATAAATTTCTAAAATTTCATAATCGTCCATTGATCTGGAATTGAAAAATACATTCTGAAAAAGGAAATGTGAAATAGATTTTTTTACATTCTGAAAATGAAATTTTATAATAGAAATGAAAAACTAAAATCTACTTATAAAAGAAAAATCTAAAATACAAATAGTACATTTTGAAAAACAAAATTTAGAAACATATTCCAGAAAAAAAAAATCCAAAAACATATTCTAAAAATCTATTCCAAAAAAGTTGTTTAAAAAACCTAACCTCTAGAGACCCAAATCTGAAAATATATTCCAGAATACATTTTGACCTGCAGCCCACCCTATCAAAAAACTAAAAAGGGTAAATTTATTGGGTGCGGGAAGCAATTGCGTTTCTAACCATTGTTTTTAAGAGCACTTCTAAGTTTTATACCACCATCCTCTGAGTTGTTTTTGCAACCTCACATAGAAAAGTTTAACTATTCAGTTCATATTTATAATTATCTATATTTTAGGTTTTAATCCTTATAAAAAATTGTAAATTTTGGTTCTTATATATATAGAAATTAAATTTTAACCCCTGTTAATTAGAACTAGGCTTTTTTTGGCTGAGTGAGTTGAATAATTGCATTGGATTGCAGGCAGAAGTGATTTTTCTTGGGCAGTTAAGACACCCCAATTTGGTTAAATTGATTGGGTATTGTTGTGAAGATGAAGAACGATTACTTGTCTATGAATTCATGCCACGAGGAAGTTTGGAGAATCATCTCTTCAGAAGTATGCATCAAAATCCTTGTACATTTTTATTTGGGAAACATATGCTCCAAAGCCTCACTTTGCAGATCTGTCTTTTTTAACTTGTTTGATTCACTTCTTACTATTTTATGTTTTCTAAAACAATTTACTTAGCAATCAATTTATCATCCAAATGTGTTGAAAGTTGTTTTCAAAACAAGTATTTCAAAAACAAAAATACAGAAACAACTGGGAGGAGTTTTCTTATGCTGAAGAGACAATTTTTTAGAAAACAGAAATGTTTTCATAGGACAAATACTTGCAATTGTGTTGAGGTAACAAACAAATTTTAGAAAGTAGAAAATTGTTTATGAAAACATTAAACAAACAATGCCTTACTCATTTACGCACTGCATGTGATTGCAGGGCTAACATCACTTCCATGGGGAACAAGATTAAAAATTGCAATAGGTGCTGCTAAAGGACTTTCCTTCTTGCATGGAGCTGAGAAACCAGTCATTTATAGAGACTTCAAGACTTCCAATGTTTTGCTTGATTCAGTACGTGATCAACTACCAATCATTCTCTTTGTTATTCATTAAAACTGTAAAATAACACAAGAAGCTAAATCCAATGAGTTTTTATGCATCATGTGCTTCTGTTTAAAATAGGAGTTCACAGCTAAATTGTCAGATTTTGGACTTGCAAAAATGGGGCCAGAGGGATCAAACACACATGTTTCAACCAGAGTCATGGGCACTTATGGATATGCAGCCCCAGAATACATCTCAACAGGTAAGATTAATAAATATAATATGTACCTTTTTTCTGGCATATGTTTATTACTTCCATAAGGAGAACAAAGTGGAATTCAACTAATAACTGGTGCCAATTGGGGAAATATTATTATATGATCTATAGTCATGATCAATCTCCATATGACACGTTGATAGTTCTTTTTGGTAATTGAAAATATGATTGTGTCACATAAAAATTAGTGGGATGAATTGGCCATATTATATGTTCACTACTTCCAAGAAGATTAGTTACAGTATTTGACGGGTACTTTTTGGTAATGAGAAAAATGTTATCAACTCTTTATAAACAAAACAACTATGTGTCATATGGAGATTGGTCAAACCATGTGGAACCAACCATGTAATAGTTTGTCATCAAATTTGGTATAGTTTGCAGATTTTAATGCAACATATGATTGTTTACAGGGCATTTAACCACCAAAAGCGATGTCTACAGCTTTGGGGTAGTCCTGCTAGAACTGCTGACGGGAAGGAGAGCAACGGACAAAACAAGACCAAAGACTGAGCAAAACCTTGTGGATTGGTCAAAACCTTACTTGAGTAGCAGTAGGAGATTGAGGTATATTATGGATCCAAGGCTTGCAGGCCAATATTCTGTGAAGGGTGCAAAGGAAATTTCTCGTTTGGCATTGCAATGCATAAGTTTGAATCCTAAAGACAGACCAAGAATGCCGATGATTGTTGAAACTCTTGAAGGCTTGCAACAGTACAAGGACATGGCTGTTACCAGTGGACACTGGCCAGTGTCACAAAAATCTACTAGAAGTAAAGTCTCCAACAATAAGATGAATGTGAACACTAGAGCCGGTGCAAACCACAAGCAACCATCACCAGTTCTGAGCAAAAAAACTTGATTGCTACCTTTAAGAAGATTGGTTTTTAATGAAGTATCATGTGGTATAAGAGTAATTCTCAAGCCACCCTATATATGTGTAATTAAATGTATAAAACATATTTTCAATATATAGAGTGTACATTAAAATCTTCCTTAATCCAATTTAGATTTCTTCTCAATCCATCAAAATGAAAATCAGCTAGATTTTTAAATCAACTGACAACATGCTTGCTAGCTATAGTTGTCAACTGAAGCAAATCTTACGAATACAAAGAAAAATAATCTTAAATCTTAATATCGTTAAGACATCTTCTGATAAAAAAATGGCCACTAAAGTACGTGTCTGGTTTAACAAGAAAAGTGAGAACATAACTTATTTCTTCAAGTTAAAGCCTTTCCATGTGATTTACAGATCAAAGGAGATTCCAATAACATGTAGATGTTATGTACGCAAAGTTATATGCAATGCTTGAGAAGGAAAACCACCAAGCCAGGAGAAGACGAGTAAATTTTCAACTGCTTTAGGACTGGAAAAATCCTACAATTACGTCACATCATTTGACTAGCATTAATATATTCCAGAAATGGAGAAGAGAAGGGACCAAATTATGTACGCAAATTACAATAACCCCATCATGCTCAGCGGTTCTCCAGGAAGCACATGCGACAAATGTATTATAAAAACAGGCTTCTTTACAGAGTGATAATGATAGAAAGTTAAAATGACCAAATAAAATGCTATTTTGCATAATAATTTTGTGAGTGTAATAAATTCTTTGTAACAGGATCCACCCCATTTTTTTCTAGGATCTGATATTCAAGTGATGTAGAAAGTTTACTGTGCGAATTTCTTAAGCTAACTACTCTGCTTCAGCTTGTGGGGCATCAAAACATTCAAAATTCAAAATTACAAGAAGAACACGTTGTAAATTTGTAATTAACCATAGTTGTGGTTTCCTTTTTTCTACATAAGACAAAACTTAACCAGGAATTCAGTATGTTAATAATGACTCTTAACTTTCTCTCAAGTCCATTCTGGCATGAGTGTGTATGTTAAATAAAGTTTCTGATTCAGAAACCTACGAAACCTCGGCCACATGAATCCACCTTTTTCCCTCAAAAGGGGCGTGAGAAATGCAATTAAAGTAAAATCTAACTAAACGGTTCATTGCAAGCCAACCTAGCTACTCCACATAGATAATTCCCAGCTTCCACCTCATAGACCGCAGAATTCAAAACACAAAAACAAAATCTATGTCCAAATTTCCAGAATTCCTTTAACAAATGGCCTTCAACAACAAATCAAAGAAGTCCAGTTCCCCTTCTAATTTTACTTTCTGTGTCACCCTTTTCTTCCTTGTCCTCTTCACCATACCAGCATTTTTCCTCCTCCACACACCCACCACATGCACCACCCTCTCCAAAACCTGGTCAGGTGATCTTCTTTTAGCCAAATTTGCATGGAACAAACTCCCATTTCTGGAACACAACCCTTCACCCTTACCTCTCAAAATCGCTGTCTTCTCTAGAAAATGGCCTATTGGAACTACTCCTGGTGGCATGGAGCGCCATGCATACACACTTCACACAGCTCTAGCTCAGCGGGGCCACAAGGTTCATATATTCACCTCTCCTCCAGAAGAAGAAACCACTTCAACCTTCTCTTCAGACACAACCAATCACCAAGCAGATGTTAATGCACCCTCTTCACCCTTCATCCATTGCCATGAAGGGGAGCCAGGCAAGTGGCGCTACAACAAAGCATGGGAACAGTTTCTGGAACAAAACCAGAAAGAACCCTTCGATGTTGTTCACTCAGAAAGTGTAGCACTTCCTCACTGGCTCGCTCGCGACCTTCCAAACCTTGCAGTTTCATGGCATGGCATAGCCCTTGAGAGTTTGCAATCTAGCCTTTTCCAAGACTTAGCGCGTAGAACTGATGAACCTAGATCCCCGGATTTTGACAAAGGTTTACAAGGGGTTCTCCCTAAGATTTTAAATGAGATAAGGTTCTTCAGAAACTATGCACACCATGTTGCTATCAGTGATAGTTGCGGTGAGATGTTAAGAGATGTGTACCAAATCCCCAGCAGAAGAGTGCATGTGATTCTCAATGGAGTTGATGAGGGTGACTTCAGAGAAGACGTGGAATTAGGAAGGGAATTTAGAACCAAAATTGGCATTCCAAGCAATGCTAGTTTAGTGCTTGGTGTCGCTGGAAGATTAGTGAAGGACAAAGGCCACCCTCTCCTTCATGAAGCATACTCTAGGCTAATAACAAAACACCCCAATGTGTATTTGATTGTAGCTGGCTCAGGACCATGGGAGAATCGATATAGGGATTTAGGAAACCAAGTTCTTGTTCTTGGATCCATGAGTCCTTCCATGCTACGAGCATTCTATAATGCCATTGACATTTTTGTCAATCCGACCCTTAGACCACAAGGGCTTGACCTTACTCTGATGGAAGCCATGATGAGTGGGAAACCCCTTTTGGCATCAAGGTTTCCAAGCATCAAAGGTAGTGTTGTGGTGGATGATGAATTTGGCTTTATGTTCTCTCCCAACGTGGAATCTCTCATGGAGGCTCTTGAAGCAGTGGTGAAGGAAGGAAAGGTAGGGCTTGCAAGGAGGGGAAAGGCATGCCGTGAATATGCAATTTCTATGTTTACAGCAACAAAGATGGCGTTGGCATATGAGAGACTATTCCTATGCATAAAAGAAGATAAATTTTGTAACTATTATTGAGGTGTAATTTTTTTCTTTTGATCACTGCCTTATCCGCTTCCGTTATTCAGATATCAGTATAAAAAAATTTTAAGTTTTGTCAATTCAAGATATTGTTTTGGTGATTATAATTTCCTGTTTCACTTTATCCGAGTTGTGGTTTGGAATACCATATTCTATACATGATGACAACGTTACAGTACCCTTTTTACCTGTATGCATATTACAGTATGCTTAAAAAGCAGTTATATATACTTTCTGATAATCAAGTCGGAAGGAAAAGTCGCAGGTACTTGTCTGCTAAGAAGCCTTCAAGAGTCTTTGTTTCAAGCCTTCAATTATTAACAGTTGGCGTATCAGAGGAACTACGCAAGAACACACGAGGCTGAGTCAGCTAAATCAAATTACTTACAGTGACGCGTGCCACAAATCTGTTGGTCTTAATCACAGAGTGCACCAAAGGATTTTCCATCAACAATTCTATGATTTCCACCTTTCTGCGGTGTCACAAGCTAAGACACAAGTGAATGCGCCGAAATCCTCGAACGGTTTCTCTCAAAATGATCATACGCGTGTTTTGTTCTCAAGAACAACAGCACACTAGAAGCTAGTCCTAGGACAGACATTCCTCCCCACCACACAAAGGTCCAGAAGTAGCACTTCCTTCCCATGCACACCAGTGTGTCACCCATATAGCCACCTGTGACTGGGTAAGCATTGGCATCGTAGATCGATGCGGCCAGAAAACCATACAGAAGAGACCCAATTGGGATGTTTGTTATGAGAATGTTGTGATTGACACTCACACTGTTGGGTCCAAATAGTTCTGATGTAACTGCCACTGCTGCTGCGAAGATGAAACCGGAGCTCAGACCAATCAGTGCAGTGCTAACTTTAAGTGTCTCGGCACTGTCAGATGCAGCAAGCAATATAAATGCAATTGGGGTTGGAACAAGCCCAATGGCTAGCCATCCGGTTCTTGCAAAGTAGAACTTGCTGCATTTTGGAAAAATATTATCATCATAACTGCTACAAACTTATATTATATTACAAGATTCCGGAATAAAGCGAATGTTAAAAAAGTATGCACTCACTCTTTGAATAAATGATATTTAGTGCAGTATTAACAATAACAAAAGTTTACAATAGATGCATTGTCTGTATTAAAGTTTCTGTATAATCAATTGATCAGAAATCATCTTTGGTATGATTTTAACAAAAGAGTTTAACATGTATGTACTTTCTATACAAAATATTTTACACGAGGAATCAATCCGAAATCATTTTTATTTGAAGATAATTATATAGGTCAATAAATTTAGTATTATATATAGATGTTTCTGATATCAGAGTTTACAAATAATTTATTGTTTAATGAATTATTTATTCAGAGAAAGAATTCACCCAAAAACATGATAGACACGATTGATAATGGTGAGAAAACACTTACTTTCGAATGTAGTCAGGTACAGCTGAAAGCAAGCGACCAAAGAAAGAAAATGCTGAGTATAGTGTGACAAGGGTAGATATACTTGAACTCAGGCCTAAAGATTGAGCTATCTGTCCCAGATTGTTGCTGTAGACAAGACCAATTGTGCCACCACAGAAGTATGCAACATAATACAGCCAGAAATCCAACCTCTGGACTACCTCAGCAGCGGTGTGCTCTTCTCCTAGCATTGCCAACAGATCCTGACCAAGCACCTTGTCACAGCCCACATCACTGGTTTTTTCCCTCTGACTTCCATGCACGGATCCATTCTCACCCAACAGGCCGTGATCATCTCCATTGCTGAGATTGAGAGTACTGTTCTGACCGTTGAGGAGGAGTTCCTTATGAAGCTCGAGATCATCAAGATGAACAAGAATGAAACCAGAGCCTTCCATATTAAAGCTGGAATGGATGGTGTGAAACCAACCTCGAGCATAGATGGTACCAGGGATGAATAGTGGGGATATAAGGAGAAAAATGGCCCCACCAAAGTAGAGCCTCGAGGTGGCTTCATCAGAAGTTGATGAGGCAAAGAGGAGGAGGTAAATACCGGTGAAAATGGCGAGAAAGTTGAGTACAAGAAATATCACCGAGTTTTTGCGAGCGGCATCTGGAGATCTAGAGAGAGAGTCTAAAGGAGGTTGGAGAAGAATTGGGACTAGTGCTGCAAGGGAAGTGAGAAGGGGCACAAGGGCGTTCAAGAGAAGGTACAGTGAATCAGATGAAGGGTCTATTGAATTGGCGGCAAGTGTGTAGAGTGCAGCACTCACACCATTGAAACTCACTGTGAGTGACAATGCAAGGGGTCTGTTCACTGGAAAATTCCTAATGCAGAGAACAAAGCACACTGTGTTGAACCAACAGATGCTACAGCCACTCAACAAACTCAGAAGAAAGAACTGCCACATACAAAGTAAAGAGCTAATTAACCTGACTAAAAATTAATATAACCAACTTTCTGTAAATATATTAATACATCACACCTTTACAATTTTGTGAGGTTTAATATTCCTTTGTAATTGATCGACCATAGTTTGGTCAGAGAAATTTTCCAAAGCTGTTCATTTATCGTTTGTGTGAATAATTTATTGTGCAGGTATATATTTGTTCTCCAATCATATTTTCGGGTTTTTACCATTATGAGTTTATTTTTTTTTCTACCAAAATGGAGTCCGTTTAAAAAAAATTACAAATTTAGGCAAGTCTTTCCAATTCGGCACGACTTCATATGTCCAAATTGTCCCAATTAGATACGACTCTGTCATGTCATACTGAAGTCGTGCCAACTTGGCACGACTTCTGCCTTGTCACACGGAAGTCGTGTCAGCCACGTCATAATTTTGTTTTTTTTTTTAATTTTATTGTTTATATATTGGGTAGTAAGTTATGTAATGTTAAAAATTAATTTGATACATAATTTTCTAAGAGTGTTAGTTTTAAGGAACAAAAAATTGGATAATCGGATCATGTTTGAATTGAATGAATAAATACATAGA
>Ga0123342_1011051_pt1 | contig 10058 bp, 6 predicted proteins | sample Turbeawhitnodule_FD_89960 | JGI IMG/M metagenome (GOLD analysis project Ga0123342, IMG submission 89960) | Root nodule microbial communities of legume samples collected from Mexico - Turtle bean Mexico white nodule | ecosystem: Host-associated > Plants > Roots > Nodule | place: Mexico: Nepantla...
GGGTGGATTACAACATATAAACTACCCCAGAACAAAGTTTAAACCAGCACAGCAACATCAAGCACAGTAGAGGCTTCAACATCCTTCAAAGGATTTTGGATTTTTCAAAGCTTGAACACCACTTGGTTCAACACATGAGTCATGTATTGGGCCAATTAGAGTAGGATGTAAATAGAAAAGGAAAGAGTCTAGCTATAGTTACAATTGGGCCTCATTGGAATCAATGCAACCCTAGACCATCTGGAGAGTTTTTAGGGTTAAAGCTTGTACCTTGGCTGCCCATAGAACTATAAATACAAGTGTTAGCCCCCTTGTAAATCAGATTTGAATTGATAAAGAAATGTTGTCCAAGTTGCTAGCTCCTTTGTCTTCAAATTCTCACTCTCAAGTTTGCACTTTTATTAGTGTTTTGCTTGAATTTTCTTAGGAGTTGGCCTAACCTCTCTTAAGCTTCATTATCATTCTCCATACACCAATACTCCACAGTTTCTTTCACCCATTTTAGCCACCCAATCCCACCAAATTTTGCATCCCAAAATACAAGACAAAAGACTCATAGCATTGCAATAGTGTTTGATTCAGAGGAAATATGTAACATTTATCTTGGTGTCACACCAGTAAAAGGTCAATCACTCATTGGTTCAGAAGTGAAACTCAAATGGCTAAGAGAATATGTGCTCCCACTAGGTGTAGAGTCAATAGAAGAACAACTTCACACACATTGTAAGGCGTCCATACTAGGTTTAATTGGAGGAGTTTTGATGCCTGATAAAATATGGAAAAAAGTTTATCGTATGTACTTACCGTTTTTTACTAACCTATGCAGAACGAGGCGATACAGTTGGGGTTCTACTTATTTGGATTTGTTGTATAGGGAATTATGTAGGACAATAGATGCCAAAGCAAAAATAGTGGGTGTGCATCGTTTATGGAATCATGGGCATGGTATCGCATGTCATACATCGTGCCCTTTTCCACACAACAACCTTAGTACCCATTAGTTTTGTAGATGGAGTGGTGGCAGAGTTCTTAATTTCATAAACGTCCCTCACAATGACCTATTGAGGTATAAGTCTATGATTGACCACATACAAGTTGACCAGGTAATGGAAAAGAAAGCATTCACTCCAATTTCATTCAAAATTTTAAACATTAACACAAATATTCTGATAACAATGACTTATTGTAGTTTAAATGGAATGCATACAAAGACTTAGAGGCATCTAGCCCGATAGAAGTGTACAATGATGTTGAACTTTAGACAACATGCACTCCCATCACTTACTTTGTAATAGTAGAATGACATCAATCTAACAGAGTTCAATAGTAATTTGGTCTACGGGAAAAACCTAATGAAAATTGACAAACTAGACATGCAAAGTGGATCAACATGTGGAACAATCACCGTGAACTAACGTTATATGATCGTCCAATGTAAGACTTTGTTCCATACTAGAGAATACATGGAATGATACATGTCCAATTTCATATATTTCTTGTCAATGTCACAACTACTAAATGATCCACAAACACAACAAAATCCACAACCCAAGCCCACATTCCCAATTGCAACTAATTATAATCATCCACAAGAGGATCCTTATCGACATTTTTTTGTAGCTGCAATAGATTATTATCAGCCACAACAAGAACTTTACCGACATTTGGTTTGCAACTGAACAATTCAATACATCTTAACCACAACCAGTAATGGACGATAAAAGACATCCATTTACGTCCAGTTCAGCTGATTTCTTCTCTAACTTGTCTGGAATGCATCTTAACATATCGTTATCTTCCAACACTTACAAGTAATATATGCATTTAAGACACTTTGATAATGAAGTTGGAAATCCTTACACTCTATTCCAAATCAATACACAACCCGTACAATTTGAATCCACTAACCAACCACAATCGTCGTATCCATAATCACTACGACACAACCAACCACATAAGAGACTTTGTCATTGTAAAATTAGTCGCAAAGACTAACATATTCTCAAATCATTAAACTTATTTAAAAAAAATCAATACAACTTCTCGTTCTAATATTATATGCGCTCAATACTCATTCGAAACAAATTTCTTAACTAATTTTACTAACGTCTATTTGCATTAACATTATATTTAGAACATTTAATTTTTTTGTTTAATATAACTTTATTAATTGAGTTTACTCTTTAAAAAAAAAAAAAATATATTTTTACATCTAATTAACATAATTATGTCATTAATAATAATGATAATAAATATTTTACTCACACCTACTTACATTAAGAGTACATTTTTAATATTTAATTATTTTTTAATTTAATTTCAATAATTTCACTTTACATGAAAATTAATTTTGCCATTCCTCCTGCATTTTTTAATTAACTTCAACAAAATTATGTCATGAACAATAATAATAATAATCTAAACCATTATAATAATAACACTTTTAATTCTTAATTATATAACAAAAACAAACAAAAAATCACTTTTTCTTCTTTCTCTTAAACAAATTACAATTTTATCTTAACTTTATTACTTGGCTATTTTTAATTTCAGTTGCATACAAAAGTTTTTATTGTTAATTGAAGTTTACAAATTTAACTTTATGTTATTACAATTTTAAAATCTTATCTTAATTTAGTGTCACCAATAATAATAACATTAACATTAATTATTTTTTATTTTCTTTATTCTCACAAACAAATTATATTTTAAACTAAAAAATTTAAATTAATTATTTTATCACTGTTTTGTAATTACTTATTTCTTTCTTCCATATATATTTATCAACAACATAACAACAAAAATTATTAAATTAATTAGTTCTATTTCTATTTCTTTTAATCACAATTTTTTTTACAACTAATGCACCTAGCCAAAATTTTAATTCAACCCTTTTCATATTATTATTTTTTATTTATATGCAAAGATTACAAAAACATATTTTTTTTACTTTATATTTCTGGCTGCATTTATTTAAAATTCCTTCAAATTTTTAGTTCACCAATAACAATAACCATCCACAAAAAATTTATATTTACTTTAATTTTAAAATTCTAAAATATTTATATTTTTTACAAAACCAAATTATGTTCCACCTTACGTAATTTTTAATTACTTTCCTCTCACAAAGCATTTAAAAATATATTCTCCCCTAACTTTAATTAATTTTTCAAATAACTTTTTATCTACAAATTTAACTTTTTTGTTCTTGCTCTGCTGGGTCCTTCATATTTCATGAACTTGCAGGGTCAGAAGATATATAACACCATGAAACATGTCTGTCCATACTATGAAAACATGTGTCACTTTTCATAATACAATATCTATCATTATTAAAATTTATCAAGCACTATAACATTATCACTATCATTAAAAACTTGTTAAAAAAGAATAATAATTATACGTATATTAATTAACAATAAAAATAATAAAAAGTGTATTGTTGGTATTTTCGTTAAAACTATGTTTTTATGCTTCTTAATGAGCATCCATTCATGGACCCATTGTTCCTCCATGAAAACTTGATATGAGTGACAATCGTCCCCATTGATAAACTGTTTATAGATGCACGATACGATGTAGCCTTGAGCTATGTGATTAATTATGAGATGCAACAACATATGAATTATATTTCTTTTTCATGAATCATGTGGTTTGATCCAAAGAGGACAACACAGCAATAACTAGCCATCTCTCTCTCGCAATTCTTTTAAATTATTTTTGGAACTATTATATCGACTAGAAAAAAATGACATTCCATAATATAAAAGTTTGTAAAAACCTTATTTTATGATACCATCTTATAAAATTGAGTTAGACGTCCACTTTCTAATATGTGTCATATTCTATCCTAACGAAAGTTTGTTGGATTTATCATAAGTCACTATCGATCACTCATAAATATATAGTTTCGTGCACAAGTTGACAATCTTAATATAAGGGAGTATGTTAGAAATCTTACGTGAACTAGAGATCAGAACATTTTATGATATATAAGTGAATGCAAATATCATATTATAAGCTTATTTTATAAGATTGAGTTAAACTTAAAGTTTTTTTTAATAATTATAATTACAACTAAATCTAAATGCTCCTATATTTTGGGTGGCTATGGTTTAGGACTGTTATAACTAAACACCATGAATGAATTGCAAGTGGTGATGGTTAAGTCGTCACATGCAAAGATGCAATTATGGGACCTGATGCTCTTTGGCAACGAAATTAAGGTGAGATATGTTTGTTCCAGGCACAATGATTCATTCGTTGAACAAAGACACACGCAACTCTTATAGTGACGTTTACAAAGCTGCACTCTCTTCTTGAATAATGGAAGTAGTTGAAGGCATTGTTGGTATGTGGTGGTGTGAAAGTGAATGAAGGGATCTTAGGGCAACGTAGGGCTTGTGTTTGTGTCAATTCTGTATATGTGGCCTCCATTTGGGCCAAACAATAAATGAAGATGATCCACATGTGCTGTAGTGATGTGGTTTGACTTTCACCATAAAATGGATATTTTATTCTAGTTTATGTAATAACATAACAACCCTTTTTTTCAGGATAAGGTTCTTCGTGTAGGAACATGTAATATATTATTTAATAAATGCTTATAAGAGTTATTGTTTAATCCTTCAGATTTTGTGTAAGTTGTTTAGGTTTGTCTAAATTAAGAAATAATTTTTTTTAGTATTCAAAGTTTGGTAATAGTAACTTTTAATCCTTGGATAGTAACAATGTTGCAAAACTGGGTAATGTCACTAAAGGTACAACTCAACATATCACTTGTTATATTTTAATCATGTTTAAAATATATTTTGCTGGGAGAAAATATGAGTAGGGAGAAGACAAGGGTGAAATTATTACTCTAATGATAGTGCTATGTTGCAAAGGAAGAAGAAAAGTGGAGAAATAGATAAGAGAAAAAGGAAACTAGGGAAAAAAAAGGAGAGACAATTATAGATTTCTTTTAATCAAAAGTCTCCCTCTTTATTGTAGAAATAATAATCGCATTAACTATTTTATTAACTTACTTTTAAGTAATTTATTAAAATTTTATTTTATTTTTACGGTTTTTTATACTTTTTCTATTAAAAATATTTTTTTTTCCTCAAAAAAACATACTCAATATATATCGAAAACGTTTCTCCTAATTATATAACTACCATAACTCTATCATATTAATTACATGAATTAATCTTTTATTAATAATACGTCTACTTTATAATGAATTTTTAATTAACTTACCTGTGTGTATACATATACACTAATTTTTAAGTAGAAGTAAAAAGAGTTATCAATAACCAATGATTTTTTATATTTAATTAAAAAATTCTCTCACAAATTAACTAATTATCTAGAATTCTAAATTTTAAATTTACAAAAAAAAAACCCTAAAAAATGCATTACTTAAATATCTTTTTATCATAGTAAAATTTTAAATTTATTAAATAATTGGAATGTGATAGTTTTAAGATAACATCAGAGGAACACTACAAAGTAAAATAATAAAATAAACTATAATTGTATATCTTCAAAGTGAAAGAAAAAAAAAATAAACGTTTTAACCCACGGGCTATTATAAATACAAACCCATTTATTAAAATCAGCGTTCCAATAATTGGATGATAAAAGAGTAAAGCTTTTTTATGAGATGAGTCTTAGTAAAAATGCCTAAACAATTATAATTATTTAGTTAAGATATAATTTGTTTGTCCTCTTTTCTGACTTCCCCCGTAACTTATTTATAAAAATCATATACATAACCATTTTCCAAAAAAAAAAAATATTTTCATGATGTGTTTGTCTAAACTGATTTTTTCATTATCAAAAGTCAATTTTTATTAATTGGCCTGCCTAATAATTGAATTCTTTTCCGTTCTAATTATTCAAATGAAGTTCAACTTTTCAAGCATTCCATCACCTAATAAAAAAAGCCTTAAAAAGTATATGCCTACACTAAAAGACCTTCAACACCCTTCCCAAGAATCAGGGACCAACTAAGATTTCCCATTATTTTGTAGGAGTTACCTCAATGTCACATATTGCCATAACTCACCTTCACTTGAGCATAATAGATAAATAAGCCACCAACAAAGAGATCAAGTATACTATTCTCATCCGTTGCTATTCTATTCATTCTCATACATTTCTGTTTACCTCAAGTTCTGTTGTAGATTCAGCATACCTCAGCTACCATCAACCATTTCTAAGATGGGTTGAGGATTTGTAGCATTAGATAAAATTACTTATCTTTTGAATGATCAATCTATTTCTTGAGTTGCATCACTTGTTTGATGTATTAAAACAAAAGAACTCATTTTTAGTTAGAAAAGTTCTAAAAAAAAGTTGATTACAATAGAACACTTAACATTAATATAAATTAATTCTAAGACCATCATACATAAAATCTCCAAATAAATATTTGCATATACATATAAAAAATTATAAAATATTTCAAAATATATCCCTCTTCATAGGGAATTTAAAATAAATACATAATAAAACAAAATCTCAAAAGAAAATAAAACACTTCATCCGCTTAGAGTGGAACTCTGTCATCGGAAAGATCATCTGCTCATGTGTAACACACGATCATCAAAGATGCACTCATAGACCTGCACTTATCATATTATTATGTTCTCATCACAACATAGTCTCCCCTTCAGGAAATTCACCCTCATATGACACAGGTAAATTCATATGATCTACTCTTATCAATTCTTTCAAACCTTAGACTCAGTCATATGAACTTTTTTCGACTCTCACTACCTAATACTCTTCATTTATATGACTCCAAGATATCAGTAGAGTCAGGATTGTCCCATTTCAGAGTACATCACAAATAAATACACTCTTCTAACAATCTTAACACAATATTTTCTTTCTTGAAATTACTATGTCTTAATCCCATTTTCACATTATTTCATACTTCATATAACATATTAATACACCATTCAATCACATTGAAGTTTATATTTTTAAAGCAATCCAATTATATCACAAAATACACATAAACACATGGTTGTTTACTTTTAACCACATATTTAAATAAAATAAAGATATTTACTTAAAAACAATAATAAACCAGTCTTCAAAAAGAAAAAATAAAAATTTATGTTTTTTTTATCTAGATGGAAAATGGCTTTCATCTAACCGAAAATCAACCCAAAAAATTCACCTCATTTTCGCTTGAGCAATGGACCCAAGAGCACTCCACCTTTCACCCTATTTTTTGCTTGAGCGAGAATTTTCTCACTTTCGATAAAATAGGTTTGGGAGCAACTCAAAATTCAATGCACCATTCTAGCTTGAGCGAGGATCTTCGCTTGAGTAAAAATCTCTTGCTTAAGCAAAAATCGCATACTAAAACTTCATAAAACATATATTTTTCAAGCTTTCTCTTAAAACTAAAATTTCAAAACTATATTTTCTCAAACATATAAAAAAAAATTGATATCACCTTGCTCAAAGTTCTTCATGTACTCTCATAAGGCTACTATATCAACTAATATATTTATATATTCATTATCTCCAAACAAATTTCATTCAAATTCAACATTCAAGTTCAAACAACCATTACTCATCAATATTTAACTTCAAAGGATTCATGATACAAAAAAAACACATTTAATAACTTTCTCAGATCACCATTAACATAAATTTTATCAAATCAACAAATCCATCATAGTTATACTTTTACATTCAATCTAAATCAAAATACCAATTTACTCAAAGACAAACAATATTGCAAACAAGTTTGAAACTAGTGACCACATCTAGATCTTCAAACATAGGGTTCTATTGAAAAAAATTTAAAACTATCTTTCATTACCAGACTTTGAATATGTGTGCTTACAATGAGCTCCAATCCTACTGAACTCAATGATAGTTTAACCTGCACCACAGAGTTCTAATCAATTATCTAATCATATCACTAGGACTATGAACTAACATATACAAAACATATGCCAAAAACAAATCTAAAAAGATCAAAATTAACTCAAATAAAAATGAGCGAAAATGAACTTACTTTAACTAAACTTCTGATCAGATAATCTTGTGTGTGTTTGTGTGTAACACTCCAAAAATTACATCTAACTATTACAATAAAAGTTCTACCAGTTTCTATACAAACTTGGACTTTTTCAAAATATTTCAAATACATGATTAGGACTTATAGAAATACAAATATTTACAATATAAGGTTCAAAATATCATCCTAAGGCCCTCTAGAACCTCCAACACCTGTATGATCATCTGCTCGTGTACATAGTACATTCATCGTAGTTCACAACACAACAAGAAAAACAAGGGTAAGCTAGTGAAACTAAAATTTTATATTATACACAATTAAATCAAAATAGAAAACCAAATCATATGGATCAATTTCTCAATTATTTAATCTTCTTCAAATCCCAACATAAAACAATCACATAGATCTCACATGGATCTACACATCTAGGATATTCAACAAACCGCCTTCCGGAAGACCCGTATTAAGTAAGTCATACCAAAGATCAACACTTGATCCAAAAGATTACCAACGCATCCAAGAGAAATGACCAGGGTAAGTTCAATACAACCTAAGTCGTGCATCTCATATGTCACGGTCTGCATGAACTCCTTCATCAGCTTCTCACCACCTGATATCTTAGTCTATGTGGCTTAGATCATCAGTGAAGCTCAGAGATCTTTGTAACCACATAGACATCAATACTTAATATACAAACAAACATCAGTCCATACATTATATCAAATGTATGAATTCAATTTCATACCATTTTCATCATACAATATCATTCAAAACGCAATCCACAACATTCAAAATCCTATTTAACATAAAAAAACAACATTTAAATACTAAACCATCAAAATATAATATTTTTACAAGTTTAAACAAAATAAGTTAGCTTCCCTTACCTGAGATTCCACTAATGGAAAATCTACCTCAAACAGGGGAACTACTCCAAAAATTAGGAACCTAAAGCAAGTTATCCAAATATACCAAATTTTAGTATGAGCTTAATCAAGTTGAGAGAAACACTTTTCTCAACTGACCCCACTAAGATTGATTACTAAATCATAAAGAGAGAGAAAAAAGAGAATATGGGATCTTTAAAGTAAAAAATAACTTACTCTGTTTGAAAATCTGATTGTGTAGAAATGTACCCTGACTCCTCAACTACAGCATGGTGTGATTAGATTTTGGAATAGAGGAGGTATGGGAGAGAAATTGAAGAGAGGAGGGAGAAAAAGATAAAGGGGAGAGATAGGGTCTGCCCCTTTTTTTTTTCTTTCATTATGTTTTACAGTTTCTTAAATTCACTTGAAGCATGTGATTGATCTGCGACATTTTTTCTTTCATTATGCTTTACGATTTCTTACATTATCCCCAACTACAAAAGTTTTCATCCTCGAAATTAGCTTACCAAGAAATATTAGGATATTATTCTCTTATCTTCTCTTTTATGTTTCAAGTGGAATCACATCATATGAGATTTCACAACACTTTAACTATGTCGATGTTTCTACCATGAAGTTACATTATGATGTGAGTTGATTCTAGGATTGCACATTTTATGAGTTGCACTTTGTTTAGGATTTTTTTTTAGTTAGCAATTATGGTGAGAAACTCAAAGAAGATTCTCACTGGACACGAACTTAACAGTGGTTAAGTAAGTGTGAAGGTTCACTTCTAGAGGGCAAAAAGAAAACACAAATATGGTGATTATGATGAAGGGGCAGAATTAAAGGACATAAAAAGAAGCATAAGATGATGAAGAAAGTCAAACGTAAATGGCTAAAAGTATGGAAGAGCCACCACTTAAAGTGCACACACTCAAGATAAGACCCACAAGGGAGAGTACTAAAGTCTCACTAAGCACTCCTGCAGAGTTTATTTTCTATTCAAAATTCAATATGTGAAATACATGAGGCTATTAGAATATATGGCCTTAAACGAGAGGGGGGTGAATTGTTTAAGAAGGATTTTTGAAAACTTTTAAGCTTAGAATGAAAATACTTCAGAAGAACCTTGATTAAGGATTCAGTTTTTCCAAAAC
>Ga0123342_1011053_pt1 | contig 10057 bp, 3 predicted proteins | sample Turbeawhitnodule_FD_89960 | JGI IMG/M metagenome (GOLD analysis project Ga0123342, IMG submission 89960) | Root nodule microbial communities of legume samples collected from Mexico - Turtle bean Mexico white nodule | ecosystem: Host-associated > Plants > Roots > Nodule | place: Mexico: Nepantla...
AACCTCCCCATTTCCACACTCTTCATGCACCTTCAAGGTCACCACACCTCTTAGGAGGACCTTGTTCATCTCTTCCATTAAGCTTCCACACCATCTTCCACAAACATCCAAGAAGAGCTCATAAGAAATCCATCACCTTAAATACTATCACGCACATTTTTCTCTACATGCATGACATTTATACAATGTCTCACATTAAGCACCCTCCATTATTGGAGATTAAAGAAGATGGATCTTTTCTTCCATATATTTTTTTGTTGTGACTTGCTTTTGCGACTTTCTAGTCACAACTTGAATGTCCTTCACACGTTCATATACTTGTGACCCACTTAATGTCGTCAAAGCTATTTCATTCTCTTGACAACCGTTAAATGCTTTCTTTAATTTACAAAAAAAGGGATGGATTGAACTAAGAAATATTCAATGTCCAAGTTACATAGTTTTTCTTCCATGTTGTAGTTGATAGCGACATGTGTCTTCTTCACATATGGGGCATGCTTTGTGGACTTTGGTGTTGTACCCACTCAAATTATCATATGCTGAAAAGTCAATGATTGTATAAAAAAACATGTCATGTAACTTAAAAGAGTCACATGTGTACTCGTCAAAGACATCAATGCCTTCTTCCAATAACATTTTCAAATCTTCAACTAATGGGCTTAAATAGGCTTAAATAAACATCAATGTTGTTTCCCGATTATCTTGGACCTGAGATTATCAAAGATAACATCATGTATTTGGGTTTCCTGCACAACCACGACGATAAGTTATAGATCACTAACAAAACATGTCATGAACTATGTTTACTACTCAAGTTATCATATGGGTTCATTCCATCTGTAGTAAGTCCAAACTTGATATTTTTTAGATCATTGCAAAAATGTGGAAACATCGAATCAATTTTTCGCCAATACAAACATTTGTTGGATGCCTTAACATACCATCATTTTTACATTTGCATGCCATCTAATCAATTTTGCATCATTTACATTAGTGAACAATCGTTTCAACCTTATAATTATAGGAAAATACCACGACACCTTTGCAGGAACACCCTTTTTAACATCATATTCAGAATCACCATCTTTCTTCTGATATCGTGATACCCCACATTGTGGACATTGACGTAACTTTTCATATTCCTTCCTATAAATCACACAATCGTTTGGACATGCATGAATATTTTTACCGTGCAAACCTATTGGACAATAATTTTTTCGCATCATAATTACATGTTGGCATCATGTTACCTTCAGTAAGCATGTCACTTAGTAACTCAAGCAATTTTGTGAAATTTTTATCAATCCTCCCATTTTTTGCCTTCACATTGAACAATTTTAATATCCCCAACAATCGACTTTCTCTCTCATGAGCAAAGAAAGGAGAGCAAAACCATGTAAACCATGTGCATGTTATTGAAATACCCTTTGTTACCCTACGTATGCATGTGAAATCTAGGGCACTGAGATGTGTAAGAGCAGTAAGAGGAATCCATGCATCAAAGAAAGGATTTCTGGAAAACATGGAAATTTGGATCCCGAAGTTCGAGGTGAGTGAAATCGATTATCATGCATGATACATGGAAGGAAGAATCGGTTTTAAGGTTCCAAAGATGTCGAAAATCAATTAGCATGCACCTTATGTTGAAGGAAGAATCGATTTTAGGGTTTTGTTGGTGTTGAAAATCGATTTTGATGCACCTTATACACTAGCAAGAATCTCACGGACGTTATACACAACATATAATCGATTTTGCTATCTTTAATTTTTTAACTTCTTCATTGTTATTTAGGATTTGTACTTATTTAAGATTTTGAATATTTTAAAAAATTTATATGTTTCATATTTTTATTTAAATAAGATTTTAAATATTTAAAATTTGTATTTATTTATTTATGATTTTGAATAGTTTAGGAATTTCATATATTTTATATTTTTATTTAAATATGATATTAAATATTTATAATTTTTATTTATTTATGATTTTGAATATTTTAATAATTTCGTGTATTTCTTTAAATAGGAAAAAAAATATTTAGAATTTATATTTATTTAAGATTTTAAATATTTTAAAAATTTTATATATTTCAGATTTTTATTTAAATAGGACATTAAATATGTAGGATTTATATTTATTTAAAATTTTGAATATTTTAAGAATTCATATGTTTCAAATTTTTAATTAATTAGGACATTAAATATTTAGGATTTGTATTTATTTAAGATTTTGCATATTTTAAGATTTTTATATATTTCAAATTTTTTTTTAAATAGGACATTAAATATTTAAGATTTTATTTATTTAGGATTTTAAATATTTTAGAAATTTTATATATTTCACATTTTTATTTAAATAGGACACTAAATATTTAAGTTTTTTAATATTTTAAGAATTTTATATATTTCAATTTTTTCTAAATAAGACTTTAAATATTTAGGATTTGTATTTATTTAAAATATTTGAATATTTTAGGAACTTTATATATTTCATATTTTTATTTAAACAGGACATTAAATATTTAGGATTTGTATTTATTTACAATTTTAAATATTTTAAAATTTTAATATATTTCATATTTTAATTTAAATAGGACATTAAATATGTAAGATTTATATTTATTTAAAATTTTGAATATTTTAGGAATTTATATATTTCAGTTTTTTTATTTAATTAGGACATTACATGTTTAGGATTTGTATTTAGTTAAGATTTTACATATTTTAAGATTTTTATATATTTCAAATCTTTATTTAAATAGGACATTAAATATTTAAGATTTATATTTATTCAAGATTATGAATATTTTAAGAATTTTATATATTTCATATTTTTATTTAAATAGGACATTAAACATTTAAGGTTTTGAATATTTTAAGAATGTTATATATTTAGGATTTGTATTTATTTAGAATTTTGAATATTCATAAATATTATATATTTCATATTTTTATTTAAATAGGACATTAAATATTTAGGATTTGTAATTATTTAGAATTTTGAATACTTTAATTTTTTTATATATTTCATATTTTCATTTAAATAGGACATTAAATATGTATGATTTATATTTATTTATATTTATTTAAAATTTGAATATTTTAGGAAATTATGTATTTCATATTTTTATTTTATTAGGACATGAAATATTTAAGATTTGTATTTATTTAAGATTTTTGAATATTTTAAAAATTTATATATTTCAAATTTTTATTTAAATAGTGTAAGGACCAAGAAAAATAGTGTAAACACATTCTCGCTTATCAGTTCGACGATCAGAGATTCGTGACAGCGAATACTATAAGAGTGTCTGATTATAATCTTTAATAGAGTAGGTTCTCTTAGCTCAGGGTTCTAGTGATATAGTTAGATTTTTTAAAAATAATAAGCTATAATAAACTAGGCTTTTAAAAGAAAAAATAAAAAAAAATTAAGATTTTTTTTTACAGAGAGTTTAGCTTGAGCGAAAATTTGCTCATTTGAGCAAGAACGGATCTCGCCCAAGTGAAAATTCTCTTGCTTAAGCGATATCGAACTCGATCTCGCCCATTTTTGTCTGAATGAGATTCCTTCTTGCTTAAGCGATAATGAACTTAAGAGCACCCCATCTTTCCATTCTATTCTCGCTTGAGCGAGAATTAGCTCGCCTAAGCGAAATTTGCATAAAAATCTGCATAATTATGCCTAATTTCATCATTCATAGTCAAACAAAAATAGTTTTAAATAACTCATTTCACTTCAAAAGTAACTTACACTATATCAACCATACAAATCAACCAAATTTTAAATTCAAACAAAAACATCTACCATAAATTATTCATAACAAAATCAAAATATTCAGATTTTATTTCAAACAATATTCTGCATTACTCATAAACAATCATTCCTACAAACAAAATTTGGAACTAGTGACCACGACCCCCGCATCCAAATCTTCTAGCCTAGTGTTCTATTGAAAATTTAAACTAGCTTCCCTTACCTAAACTGGAGTAGATTCTCACTGAGAGCTCCAAACCTACCAAAAGCTCAATGATAGCTTAACCTGTACCATAGAGTTATGATAAAAATCTAACTATATCACTAGAACCTTGAGCTAACAGATATTAACCCTGAAACTAAAAGAGTCACATGCAAAGTCTATGCAGACACAAACCCAACAAGTTTAAAATTTGACTAAACAAGAATAGGAAAAATGAACTTACTCTATTACATATTCTAATAAGACAGTCTTGTAGTATTCACTACCAGAAGTATCATCAGACAAACTTTTTTTTACAAATAGGACATTAAATATTAAGAATTTTTATTTATTTAAAATTTTGAATATTTTAGGAATTTTATATCTTTTAGATTTTTATTTAAATAGGACTTTAAATATTTATGATTTTTATTTATTTAAATATTTAAATATTTTAGAAATTTTTATATTTCAGATTTTTATTTAAATAAGACATTAAATATTTATGATTTGTATTTAATTAATATTATTATTATTAATTAAAAAAAAATACATAAATAATTTAATTAGTTTTTTAAAATAATAGAGTAAATTTGTAATATTAATTTTATTAGGTAATAAACAAATCAATCACTCATCACATCACTCACAAACTTATTTTTGGAAAAAAATTTCATGTTTGAAGAAACTCATTTTTTTTTCAAAATAAATATTCAATGGTTCTGAAAATAGTTTACAAAATTTTAATTAACTCAAATGTACACAAAAATACTTCATATTTGGTTACTCAAATATTTTTAAAGAAAAGAGTAAATTGGTAGTATTACATTTTACACAAGTGAATTTTCCTCACACATTCACAGTAACATATCCCATTCAAAATACATTTACTTTCTTTACACTTTCTTTTCAAATCCTCGCACATCTACTCCCTAAATCCAAACACACCAATGGTGTTTGTTATAGTAATATGCACCTGATTTACCTATCTTACAATACAAGTTTTTTACTTGAGTGTAGCTCTTAGAATTAGTTATATGTTTTATTTTTTAAGCTTAGTACGACAGAGTACTAATAATTTCCTTCTTTACATTTGTACTGGAAGGATCTAGACGACCGACATCATGGCACAAGGCTCGGTCATTGGGTCGATCGACGCCTTAAATCCAATTACGCTTAAGCAAAAATTAATGAGGCTAATAAGCAGTCAAGAGCTAAGTAATGTATTTCTAAACATGACCCAAGTTCCCTAATCTGGCCCACTAAAATAATATCAATAACACAAATTCCAAGATCCAAGTACGTCATCATATACAGTGCTCTAACAACCGAGTGTCAAATACTAAACTGACTTGAGCATCAGAGTGCCTTCTACAGATACTATCCGAGTCTGGGTTATGAGAAAACTGAGAGTTAGAAAGAGTGGAGAAGAGGAAGGAGCTTTCTTGGAGAGGAAGTGATGTGTTATCCAACCAACTGACTAAGGAAGCAAAATAAATTGTCTCAATAGTTCTCTGAGCCCCAACCCCGTTCGGAAACAACATTTAAAACTGAAACCCTTCATTGCTAGGATTCTTATCATCAACTTTTACAATCCAGTGCTTATTGTTAGTTGTCATTGTTACAATTTGTTCTGAGCTCAATCAGGATTCCTCTCTTTTTCTTTTCCTAATTAGATATTTAACTGGAGATATTAAGCTAATTACTTGGATCAAAGTTTGATGTCTGGCATCTTTGTGTCATGGGAACTAGTAACTGTTTTGTTATATTTATATTTTCCCAATTTAGCAATACTTATTAATTTGCATTTTGTAAGGAATTTAGTATGTGATCTTCTTTTGAGGTGTGAACTTCATTTTTTCACCTTTAAATAAGATACTCTATCATTACGTGTTTTTTGCATGAGTTCAACTAGAGAATAATGGTAAAGATGGATTCCTCTCAAAACTTACATTACCTATTGTTTGTTTGCTATTATAGGTTATGAAATTTTCCAAAGCTTATCATTTTGGGAAAATTAGAAACAGTATTAGATATATTTTTAAATAATCGAGTTGGTAGCATATCACGTAAGAAGCATTTAGATTGGGTTAAAGAACTATTACATGGAGTTTGTGTTAGTCTTGCATTCAAGAGATTCATAAAAAGGTTAAGGAGTATGACTACACTTCCTCTAGTCTACCTTCACCAAATATTGAAGAGAAGGTAGTGAAGATGGAAAGTGAGTTTGCATCTTGTAAGAAATCAAATGCATACATTGCTAGTCTACATTGCTTCTAGACTAGACGTACCGGAACATTTTGCTGCAATGACACCAAATTTGGAGTATAAATTAGTATGCTTAAAATGTTATTATAATATTATTTTCATTTATTTTATAAAAATTGAAAATGAATAATTTTCAACATATTTTTATTTATTTCAGACACCTAATGTTGGAAGTGGCGCTCTATCACCAAACCAAAACATTATAAGATATCAAGCAAAGGGAACAAGACAAACTAAGATGTGTCTAGTATTGTGTCAAATGTAGAACACTAGTTAGTGTTCTTACAAAGTCGGGTACCTTCTAGAGTGGCTTCTTTTGTCTTCTTCTTCTGGTCTTCACGGTCTTCAGGTGTGGTAGTCTCCAATTAGGTCTTCCTTTTTACCGAATGATTATTGAGAAACCTGCAAAGGCACTTTGACGATTAAGTTAGTCTGAGTACAATATGCACTTGAGTTGAGAGAAAAAAAAATTACCTCACGCACTTGGCTACCTTTGGTATTTATACCTTTTGAATGAGCCTCAACTGCCAAGGGCCCACTCGTTGGTCCAAAAGAGGTCCCAATTGTGCCTTAATCATGCTTTACAGATAAATTGGCTTTATTACGGTTAAATGAGGTTTTTTATGGGTTTTGTTTGGATTAGGTGACTCATTCGTCCTTCTCTACAATTCAGCCATTTTGGCTATCTGGTACTACATTTGCCCCCCAGGCTCGAGTGGAATGATTTTTTAGTGTCACGTAGAGTTTGTTTTAAAGAAAAATTGCTTTATCTTTAGCTAGATGCTCGTCCCCTAGGCTATATGCACACCAGGCCCTAGTAGAGGAACTCTACGCAGGGTCTATCTGGATGATAAGCGGTTAGACGATAAGCGTTTAGTTGTTACGCCACGTGACTGGTATATCCACCTAATTGTGACACCTTGTGATCGTTTAGATGCCCCGTAAGCTGAGTGGAGAAGCTCATTGTGGCATTCGAGGCACGTGGATGTGACATGCTATCAGAGGTGTAGGATTAGGTGATCTGGATCGTTGACACCAAAATGATCCAATGGTTCAGATTGAGTATGACGGTTAGTATTCATCCCTTCCTCCACCTATAAATATGAGTGATGGTGGGATTGATTTCTCACATTTTACCCGTGAAATTGCTCTGAAAATTTGAGAGTTGAGAGTGTGTGTTTTTATAAAAATTTTGGGTATAGGGTTGAAGAGTCTTCAGAGGTAACCATGTCTTCCCTTTTCATTACCACTTTGTTTTCTTCTGCGTGAGGGGTCTGAGTGGGGGAAGGTGATGTGATTTGATTTTAGGATTGCACATTTTACGGGTTGCACTTTGTTTATGAGTTTTTGTTTTAAGCAACATATGGTGTGAAACCCAAAAAAGACGTAAAGTTAAAGAAAGCTTATGGAGGAAGGTAATGAATCATGCCACTTGGAGGATGGGCTACACCAAGATAAGTGGTGAAGAGTCGCCCCTTGAGGTGTTGTGCACTCAAGATATGACCCAAGGATAATAGGAGACTGAACTCACTAAAGACTTTGACAGAGTTTCTTTACTTTCAAAATTCAATGTGTGAAATACATGAGGAAAGACACTCTATTTATAGGAGAGAGTGTCTTGGAGAACAAGATAGAGGGGTATGGGTTTCATTTGTGAGAAGCCTTCTAGAAAGTAGGTCAAGGGGCAGTTTTGGAAATGGCTTTTAAAAGCTAGGATTTTTTTATTGGTTTGGCACAAGCCCAATATTATACTAAGTACACCCTAATATAGTTTATTCTTCTATTTTGCACCCCTAAAGTGAGCCCAATTTATTTACATAAACTTGTCTTTTAAAACGACCAGAAGAAAGAACATTTGATGCTTTGGCCTATGTTCAGTTCTTCTTCTACTAAGGTCCTTCTGAAGTTTGGTGGGGCCTTGTTTTGGATGTTGAGATGACTGACTTAATTGTGAAGTGTCTGTTGTGTCCTTACTTATCACCTTGTCTAGTTGGGTTGTATCAGAAGGCCAATGGTGGTAGATATTAGTACCACTTCTGATGGTACCGAGAGTATTGGCAAATCCTCTCGAGTTGTTGTTGATCCTGTAGGTAGGAGCGACATAGCGTATGTGGCGTCCTTTTCTTCTTCCCTAGGTGCATATGAGGGGGATGAGGTCCGGAAGATCGACTACGCATGGGTGGATAACCGTGTCTGCGAGGTTTTCTCGAAATTTCGACAACCATCCATGCTTCAAACCTTTGTCGATAGTGTAGATATTCTTTTAGAAGGTACCCCTGATGGGATATTATTCTTGCGTAGATGTAGAGAGTATAAGACTGTTTGTCTGGGTAAAGGGAGTGAACCCAAAGATTTTTTTCTATTTCTATTCTTGCTTGATCTCGGACATTCATGTCCACTTTCCTTTAGATAGTTTCAGCATGGAGGTTTGGCACGTCTTAAACGTGGCTACATCCAAATAGTTGGGCCGCGATGCAAGCCTTTCAGTTGCTTTATAACGTGCTTAGACTTAAGCCCACCCCTAGATCTGTTTTACATTATTTTGGTACGAGGTCGGGAGACCAGATAAGTTGGGTAACTTTAGTCGGTCAATAAAAAACCAACGTCCTTACTCCTTTCACCACATCTTATAAGAATTTCAAAAAGGAGTTTCTTCAAGGTCGTGATTGAAGAGGAAGGCCGCCAGTTTTTTTATGATGGCGATACTTCCAGGTTTCCCTTTTATTGGAAAAATGATCCGACACACTTTCATATGTGATCGAGGTCCCAAATGATCGAGGAAGACCTAAGTGTTATCAATTTTGGATGGGCTTTCCCGCAAGATTCCAACTCGACCTCTCGTCCGTGCCTATTTGTCCCCCCAAAAAATCGTTGACGTTGACGGTATGCTTTTTTACTCATCTTGACTTATTCTTAATTTGGTGTTGACTTAACATTTTATTGTATGCAGGGATAATGGTTGGCTTGACACCTGGTGGTGGGAATAAGGACTACTTCCAAGAGCGTCGGATGCATTGACAATCCTAGAGGACCGAAAAAGTAGTCGGATCCGGCACCCCTACCGCAGAGGCTGATATTTCTATATTCGTGATAATGACAAGAGAACACCTAAACTCCCATCAATCCGAAAAAGAGATCAAAGGAAAATCATGGGAAGGATCGTTGTCGCTCTTCTCGGCATCACAAAACCAACTTTATAGGCCACCACCTTTGATTACTTCTTACAGCAAGTGCACCGCGTTGTCATAAGTAATAATATGTCCCTAAGTACAGATGTTCCCGTCGGTTGACCGGGGTCGTCTTCGGGCATGGCTTGTCCTCGCGAGCTAGGACACCTTCGTTTTGCTCCGTCTGTGAGTACCTGAAAAGAAGTGAACAAAGGGGCGCCCTCGCGGCCGTTTGCTCTCCGACGATTAAGTCAGCTAACGAGAAACATCAAAGGTGACACACCTCCGTATCGGAACACCGTAAACGAATGCTCTGAAGGTGGTCAGAAATAATTGAGTGACCAAAACTGTGTTGCCCTAATTGCCTTGTGCTCACCGTGGGTGCGCAGCAAAAACAACTAGGGTTTGTGCTCTGTGTAAAACTGCGAGAATTAGGTTAACACTCTCCTCCCCTTCAAATGCCCCAAGGTCCCTTTTTATACATCTCTCATGTTTAAAGCGCGTTAAAGCGCATTGAAAGCGTATAAAAATATTCCTTGGAATGTTCAAATCTTAACTGAATTAACGCGTACCTTGGCAAACTTTCACTGAAACCTTTAATGAGCACGTGCGCATCGTCACGTGCCCTTCTGACTTGATCGTTATTCTGCGCAGAGGGTCCCACAG
>Ga0123342_1011054_pt1 | contig 10055 bp, 4 predicted proteins | sample Turbeawhitnodule_FD_89960 | JGI IMG/M metagenome (GOLD analysis project Ga0123342, IMG submission 89960) | Root nodule microbial communities of legume samples collected from Mexico - Turtle bean Mexico white nodule | ecosystem: Host-associated > Plants > Roots > Nodule | place: Mexico: Nepantla...
ACTAACTAAGACATACTTAAAGCAAAGCACAAATACATGGAAAGTACATAAAAGTCTTCATCAAACACTACATATAAGTCTTCATCAAACACAATCTTGAAGGGGCAGCAACCATCTTCAACATGTTGAAACATCCACCACCCCTCCTTTAAAGAATATCTTATTCTTGAGACTTAAAATCTTACTTACTACAACGATTCAAATTGTCCTCCACACCGCATTAACGGTTTCGAATGCGTTACACAACCTAAACTGTTGAAAATGAATACGCGAATCAGAATGGTTTAGGGACGCCAAACCTAACCAAGCATAACACTGACTCCAAACAAGCCAAACTAATCTACACTCAAAGAACAGGTGGCTGCAAGACTCTTCTTTCATCCCACACAAAACACACATATTGCTCTCGGTCACTACACCTCTCCTCACTAAATTATTCTTGATGGCTAGCTTATTTTCTAACACCCTCCAAGTAGTGATATGTGTAGATGGCAAAACTTTAGACCTCTAAAACTTTACATACGTGGAATTGTTCCCCTTATAAATCACCCTTTAAGAGAGCATAGGCAGTTTATATGTATCTTTATATGTATCTCATTTTACTTAAAGATATTTTTGTCATTTCGTACTGAAAATGGGTGCAGTGATATGGTGGAGAGAGTAATTGCCACAACCTTATTGACTAGCCTATAGCCCAGTAAAGTTCAATTGGCCTAAACAATTAAGGCAATTGCTTCCTGCACCATATCATTGCACCCAATCACAGGGGAAATACCGAAAATACTCTTAAGAAAATGGGGTACATATAAAATTACATTCCGGACCCCCTTTTCCAGAATACAATAATCTCTTCCAGATAATTTTTTCCGGAATGTATTATTTTCAGTTCTGGATTTTTTTATCCGGAATGGAATTTTGATTTTTTTTCCGGATTTTTATATCCGAAACACAAAAACCTCTTCCAGATTTTTTTTTCCAAAATGCATTATTTTCAATTCCAAATTTTTATTTCCGAAATAAAGGGTATTTTCGGAATTTTTGAAATTATGTTGGTGCAGGTTCAAAAGTGTTGGGTGTAAGGAGCATTTGCCAATGGGCACTCTTTCAAAATTCTAAGGATTTGACTGTAATCGTCTCTTTTCTTATTTCCATTATTGACTAGTGGTACTACTGCCTATTTTTTAAAACTTAAAAGACAAACATGTTATTTACTACATAAAATAAAATGCATACTTCAAGCATAAGAGGAATCAGATTCATGTTAAAGATATATTTATAACATTCATTAGGTATTCCCTAAATGAATATCTAAGATTAATTTTTGCCTAAACAAAACTAATTATTGCCAATAACCAAAGGCCACAAGTAAACTAATTGTGGCTATATTATTAATTAGAAGCTTTCAGTAATACCTATGAATAAATCAATAGTAATTCTTCCTTCTATAAAATTTTATGAATAAAATATCATTAGTAATTCAGGTAAAAGCTGAAAAAAGAGTTATTAGGAGTTATATATTGGGTAAATATATATTTTGTATTTTTAATGTCACTGTTTTTAAAATAATAATGATAACAATAAATTAAAAATATAAATATGCACATCAATAATATAATGAATAATTAAACATATAAAGAATATATTATTTTAGTTCAAAAGGTACGCGTGTATCATAAATAATTGTACTTTAAACGGTTATAGACAATGAAACTATAATATATATCATTCTACCGAGAAATTATTTTTTTGCGAGAATATGAGAACGATTTATAACTACCATCATCAAAGTAATAAAGTAATAGATAACTTACATTTAAATACTTAATGTTTTAAGTAATTTTTTTAACTATCAATTCATTTTAAAATTTATCCAACACAAATAAATAATTATTTAAAAGATATATTATTTTCATTATTAGGTTACTATTACTGTTAGAATTCTTATCGTCAGCACAATTATTACAATTAGAACAATATTGATCATCATTATCACTAAAGTCGATAATATTAGTCTTCAAAACTGAAATATTTAAAAGGAACATTCAGAAATTTACATAAGTCAAATTTTGGTAGTGTACTTATAAAATTTTGATATTCAAATCGATATAAAAGAAAAAAAATTAGAGAGAAGTATCATAAATCCTATTTTAGTTTATTTGTATAACTTTTATTTGATTATCTCAACATTTATGATGTAAAACGAAGTAGAAAATGTTTCATTTGGCAAACCGTAACAAAGTCTCTATCTCGAATGCGTTCCAGGGTATAATTTAGTGTTTCTCATGCATAATGCAATTTGTGCACTATTGGAAGGTTTTTTACACCATGTTATTAGGGTAAAGTACTACCAATTCCGTGGGTTATTAATCTATATCGTAGAAACTGCATCTCTCTTCCTAATCACATAGACTTTTTTTAAATTTTGGTTTAAAGGATGGAGTGTAATATTACTTGACGATAACAAAATATTGACCATGCGTATTTATATTTGTTAATTGTAAAGGCCATGGGAATATTTTTATTAACAAAAATTATCCATCATTACTCATTCATTACAAATTATTCGGCTTAGTATGAGTGTTGAGACTCATATAATCTAATCCTTATAAATAGTTTTGATGATAACAAAATATTAAACATTGATGAGCATATTTATTCACACAGCCTTAATCATATATTATTGAACTATAATTATTTTTGTTAATTTTGTGTTTTTAGGATAAATTATCCAGATGAAACATCTACCTTAGTGAATGGGACAAATATGCAAAAGTCCAGATTGCTTCTTGAACCAAAACAGGAAACAAATTCTAAGGAGAAGAAAGAGAAAATAAAATCTACAATATCTCACCAACAGAATTGGAAGTAAATCTTACGCAAAATACAAGAATTCAGGAAAGTTAGAAACTTTGGAAACTTTTAACAAAATATAAACTACAATATTTTCTCAAGATCCTTGGAGCATAAAAGCCTATAAAAGGACACAAGCATCAAGAAGAAAAAGGGAGAGCTTCATAGGGTTTTCTTAGTTTATTTTCTTCTTAGTAATTCTTTTGTTTTGCCTCCGCATGAAAGGCTAAACCTTTTTGGTTGATTTTTTTGTAATTTCCCACTGAGTTCTGAGGTGTTGTTCAATAAAAGTTTCTATTTTTAATTCTCTATAGCTATTGTTTAAATAGTCTAATATCCTGGAAAACTGATTTTTGTGAGAGGTTGTACTTGAACGCATGATTGAGAGTCTTCCTTATCTTAAACTTTGGTTTCTTAGTTAGTTCTCATTGTTCTAATTAATTCCTTGGGCGCATGATTCAAGAGAGAGGAGATAAGCATTCCCATGGAGTATACGCATGGAACAAAGTGGACATTGATTAAACCAGTAGACGCATGTTTTACTGATGAGTTTCAGGTTAATTAGATTGACGCATGTTCAATCTGGTTTAATTTTGTTGGAGGATTGAGAAAAGATTAATCTTTAGAGAACCTGTGAAGAATTCAACGGTGGAAGAACTTGGTATCAACCGCTTTTTATTTGTTGTTTCAAATCTCTTTTATATTTCCTACATAACTATTTCAATCCCCTTTTTATTATTATTGTTATTACTAACTCTTATTATTGCAAATAGATTCTAAACACCGATCTGTTAATTTCACTATTGGATTCGTTGGGAGACGACTTGGGGTCATCTTATCACAATTATACTATCATCTCTCTAGTGTTAGACAATTCTACACTAGAATAATATTAATTTGACAGCAAAACGACAACTATCAAAGTTGGTGTCGTTGCCGGGAAATCCAATTTAATTTTGGTTATTAGGTTTTTCTTTTTATCTGCATAATTTTTTTATTTTCCTAATTTTATTTTCTGCATATTTAATGTGTTTTCTTCATATTAGTTTTTATTTATTTAGTATAGCAATAAAAAAAAAACGAAAAAAAAATAAAAAATTTAGTATTTAGGATATCTCTTATCTTTATTATTTTTATATTTGTTTTTATTTTCTTTCTTTATATCTTTTATCTTTATTTTTGTTTTGATTTGTTTTATTTTCTTTCTTTATATCTTTTATCTTTATTTTGTTTTATTTTATTTTATCTCCTATATCTTTTATCTTTATTTTGTTTTTATTTTATTTTATCTCCTATATCTTTTATCTTTATTTTGTTTTTATTTTATTTTATCTCCTATATCTTTTATCTTTATTTTGTTTTGTTTTGTTTTTATTTTATTTTATCTCCTATATATCTTCTCTTTATTTTGATTTGATTTGTTTTTATTGTATTCCTTTATATCTTTTATCTTTATCTTATTTTGTTTTGTCTTTATTTTGTATCTTTTCTGTTTTTAGTTATTTTTTATTATTGATGTTTTTATTTTCTATATTTATTTATTTTTACATTTTTCTTCTTCTCATTTTTAAGCATTATGTGTAGCATTTGCATTAGTTTTTTTTTTTAGGATTTTGCATTTAGGGTAGACACTTCAGTTGCTACTCTTTGATTTTTTTTTTTAAAGTGAAAGCAATTCAGGGATGACTTTGACGAGGAAAGACTTGGTTTTTAAGTTTGTCCACATGTGACTCGCCTCTCTTTCTTGGGAGTTTACTTAGTTTGCTTTTAAATTTTTTAAAAAAAAGTTTGCTCTGAGGCGTCTAATAGGTATTGGTGTCCGTTACATATCCTTGTTTTCAATTCCAAAATGGAACAGAAATTAGCGAAAGAAATTTACAATTATGATATTCATTATGAGCCATATTTGCAGCAATCTTCACAGTTTTATAAGCAGCTTTTACAGCAATGTGAACCCTACTTTTAACAGCCTCAACATTATAATTCATATTATCAACAACGTGAGCAACCTCTGCAATAATGTGAACTCTACTTTCAACAACCTCAACATTATAATTCATGTTATCAGCAATATGAACAACCTCTGTAGCAACGTGAGCCTTACTTTCAATTGCCTCAACGTTATAATCCATATTGTCGACAATCTTATGAGCAACCTCAACAACAACCATATTATCAACAAAACTATTTTGATGAAAGTCAAACATCTTTTCTACCATTTGTGCAAACTGATAATACTCCTCATAATCTTGAAGAACCAACTTTAGAGGAGTTGATGAGGCAAATGACAGAGATTAACATAAAATTTCAAGAATGGGCGGCTGACAAAATTTCAATTCAAAAGTAAGAACCAAGGCAAATGAAGGAGATTAACATGAAATATGATCAAGAATGAGTGGCTAACAAAATTGCAATTCAAAAGGAAGAACCAACTTTAGAGGAGTTGGTGACGCAGATGGAGGAGATGAACATGAAATATGATCAAGAATGGGAGGCTAAAAGAATTATAATTCTAAAGGAGGTTGATGTTGTAGCAAGAAGAGAGAAAATTGATCAAATGATTGGAGAGATTGCAGATTATGTTCAAGAGATGAAATCACCTCATGATCCAGATATAACTCTTGATTCAGGAATTGATGGAATGTCTAACCTTGAAACACCTACCTCTGCCATATACACTCTCAAAAAGAAGTGGGGCATATCAACTATTTTTCAAGCTAATCCGAATGATTTGGATGATGCTGAGCTGGCTGAACCTAAGATTGCTACACCATTGACTGCTACGGTCCAACCTCTACTGATGGAGGAGAAATCATTGCTAAATCATGAGGGATTAAAAGTTGTGACATGTGAAGATCATTTAGTGCATCATGTAAGCATTGAGGATGAAATTGTGCTCGAGTTTCTAAAAGAGATTTTAACTTTTCCAATCCAATTGAATGTACAGAAGTTGAGATAGATAAGTTCTTAGAATGCACCAACCCTTGTCATGTAGGTCTTGATACAAAAGTTGTTGATGCTGCTATACTTTCCGAATCTACTAAAAAAGATTGTGCACTAGCAGATGACTCTGACATGGTTTTGGAGGTAATACAAGAAGAGGAAGAGTAGACATTACCCATCTTTCAAGTAGACGCTGCTAGTGGAGAAGAAGATGATATTACGTTTCCATCCTTGAAACTTCAAATAGTACAACCTCCACTAATTAAGATGAAACCCATATCACTCATTCCATCATCTCCATTGGTTACACCTTCTATCATAGTTGGAACATTTGAAAGTAACCTCTACCGACCACTGCCACCTCCTAACTTACATTTCATTCCATCTTCCACCCCCAACTAGACCGTCTACCCTAGCTAGACTGTCTAACCTTAGACCACTACCCTTAGACGATCCCCAAATAGCTAACCATATCAGATCGTCTATGATGAATAAATTTTTGTCTTCCATCTATACTCTAGAAAGTACCATCATCCATTCATGGAAGAAACTGTACCATTTCACACGCCCTCCGACCTACCCTAATTCCAACCACTATTTCAAGGCCTCTTCATCATAATATTTTGGTTACATAGTTTACCAAGGTACTGCGTGCTTTGGTTAGACGCTCTAGCTGATAATGTTTCTACACCACTGTGGACGAAGAGTCCTAGCTTGTACAGTAGAGGGGATGGTTGAAACAGCTGCAACTGCCACTTCCATCAAGCTGAATGAGGGAGTACTTCTTCTTGCACTTTTATCATACACATTTATTTATTGATTTTACATTGAGGACAATATGTGATTTAAGTGTGGGGGAGGAGAATCATAGTTTAGGATTTATCTTTTGTTAATTTATTTTTGTGTTTTTTGTTTTTCTTTTATTTGTTTGAATTTCTTTTTGCTTATGTTAAAATAAATAAGCTTTTTAGGATTGTCTAATGGTTGTCATGTTTTATAATTTTTGAAAATCTTGGTTTCTTGATATTTTTTGTTTGGATTTTCTTAAAAATTGATAAATAAGTTGGTTATGAGAAATTTTGGGTTGAATCTTTTGATAAACTATCCCTAGTGAGTTTTTGAGCCTTAATTAATATATCATTTAACTTTTCTTTTATTTTTTTTAGTGTGTTTTCACTCATGTTTTCTTATACACTAGAGCTTAGCTTGATTCTTTGTTTTACAACTGTGACTTACGTGCATGAACTGATACGATAAAGACATTCTTTATTTAAATTAACCCACTAGCCAATATTAGCCTACCTTTATGATAATCCATTTGTTAGCCCCTTGAGCCCATAACCTTTTTCTTATTTTTAACCCTCATTATAAGCCAAAAACAAAAAAACCATGATTAACCATACTTTAGAAAATAAAGGAGCTTTGAAATTATTTGGGAATAGGTTCTTGAATAAGTGTGGGGGTGTATCCCATTCTCATAGTTTATCTCTTCAATTACAAAAAGAAAAAGAGATAGAAAAAAAAAATACAACAAGAAAAAGAAAAGCAAATAAAAAAAAAATAAGAGTGGATCCTCTGATACATTGGATTGGTTGTCTACTATATGAAAAAAAAAATGATATCTTGAAATAAAAAGAGGAGTTGAATTGTCATGATACTTATACTTGTTTTTAGACCTATCCTCCATTGCTCCTTTGTTTTTCTATGGTTTTTAAGCCTAATTTCCCCATTTTACCTACCTTTACCTTAGCTTCATTACATCCCTTATGAAGTCCTCTTGATCTTTGATTGCATGTTTTTTAGATTGTTATGAATATTAGAGTCTTGATAAGCATATGGTAGTGTTTGTTGGCATGGGTGCTGAGTGTAAATACAAACCCTAAACACTTGAGAGTTAGAGAGTGTCCAGTGAAGTTCTGTAAATTTTGATTCAACCTTTGACTTCAATTACCTGCTTGTATATTAAAATATGGGAATTTTCATTCACATTTTTCTTGATTCCTTGATTTCTTGAAATTATATTATGTCTGTCATTATGAATTCTTAGAATTTTCTATTTGTTATTTGCATTGTTTTTCTTTTCTTTTAAAACCTTAAAGTGTTTTGCCTAGGACTGCAAAAGGATAAGTGTCGGGGTATTTGAAAAGCATATATTTTTTCACACACAATAACTTTAATCATAGATCATTGGACTATAATAATAAATAAATCCATTGTTTTAATTAATATTCTTGTAATTGGGTTTATTTGGGCCTTAACTGTTATTTTTGTTAATTTTGTGTTTTTAGAGTAAATTATCTGGAGGAACATCTACCTTTGTGAATGGGCCAAATATGCAAATGTCCAAGTTGCTTCTTAAACCAAATCAAGAAACAAATTCCAAGGAGAAGAGAGAGAAAATAAAATCTACAATATCTCATAAACAGAATTGGAAGCAAATCTTATGCAAAATACAAGAATTCTGGAAAGTTAGAAACTATTGACAAAATATAAACTACAATATTTTCCCAAGATCCTTGGAGCAGAAAATCCTATAAAAGGACACAAGCATCAAGGAGAAAAGGGGGAGGTTCATAGGGTTTTCTTAGTTTATTTTCTTCTTAGTAATTCTTTTGTTTTGCCTTCGCATGGAAGACTAAACCTTTTTGGTTGATTCTTTTGTAATTCCCCATTGAGTTTTGAGGTTTTGTTCAATAAAAGTTTTGAGTTTTAATTCTCTATAACAGTTGCTTTAATAGTCTAATCTCTTGGAAAACTGATTTTTGTGAGAGGTTGTACTTGAACGCATGATTGAGAGTCTTCCTTATCTTAAACTTTGGTTTCTTAGTTAGTTCACATTGTTCTAATTAATTTCTTAGGCACATAATTTCTAATTAATTAGAACAATGCGAACTAACTAAGAAACCAAAGTTTAAGATAAGGAAGACTCTCAATCATGCGTTCAAGTACAACCTATCACAAAAACCAGTTTTCCAGGAGATTAGACTATTAAAGCAACTGTTATAGCGAATTAAAAATCGAAACGTTTATTGAACAAAAACTCAAAATTCAATGGGGAATTACAAAAGAATCAACCAAAAAGGTTTAGTCTTCCATGCGGAGCCTAAACAAAATAATTACAAAGAAGAAAATAAACTAAGAAAACCCTATGAAGCTCCCCCCTTTTCTCCTTGATGATTGTGTCTTTTTATAGCTTTTCTGCTCCAAGGATCTTGGGAAAATATTGTAGTTTATATTTTGTTAACAGTTTCCAACTTTCCAGAATTCTTGTATTTTGCATAAGATCTGCTTCCAATTTTGTTTTTGAGATATTGTAGATTTTATTTTCTCTTTCTTCTCTCGGATATTGTTTCCTGTTTTGGTTCAAGAAGAAACTTGGACTTTTGCATATTTGGCCCATTCACAAAGGTAGATGTTTCCTCTGGATAATTTACTCTAAAAACACAAAATTAACAAAAATAATAGTTAAGGCCCAAATAAACCCAATTATAAGAATATTAATGAAAATAATTGATTTATTTATTATGATAGTCCAATAATCTACGATTAAGGTTATTGTGTGTGAACAAATATATGCTTATCAAATACCTCCACACTTATCCTTTTTGCACTCCTGGGCAAAACACTCCAAGGTTTAAAAAGAAAAGAAAAACAATGCAAATAACAAATAGCAAATTCTAAGAATTCATAACGACAGACATAATATAATTTCAAGAAATCAAGGAATCAAGAAAAATGTGAATGAAAATTCCTATATTTTAATATACCAGTAGGTAATTGAAGTTAAAGGTTGAATCAAAATTGACAAAACTTCACTGGACACTCTCCAACTCTCAAGTGTTTAGGATTTGTATTTACACTCAGCACCCATGCAAACAAACACTACCATATGCTTAGCAAGACTCTAATATTCATAACAATCGAAAAAAACATGCAATCAAAGATCAAGAGGACTTCATAAGGGATGTAATGAGGCTAAGGTAAAGGTAGGTAAAGGGGGGAAATTAGGCTTAAAAACCATAGAAAAACAAAGGAGAAAAGGAGGATAGGTCTAAAAACAAGTGTAAGTATCATGACAATTCAACTCGTCTTTTTATTTCAAGATATCATTTTTTTTATATAGTAGACAACCAATCCAATGTATTAGAGAATCCACTCTTATTTTTTTTTATTTACTTTTATTTTTCTTGTTGTATTTTTTTTTTTTTTTTTTTTTTTTTTTTTTTTTTTTTAAAATGTAAATTTAAAAAATATAATAAAAC
>Ga0123342_1011055_pt1 | contig 10055 bp, 7 predicted proteins | sample Turbeawhitnodule_FD_89960 | JGI IMG/M metagenome (GOLD analysis project Ga0123342, IMG submission 89960) | Root nodule microbial communities of legume samples collected from Mexico - Turtle bean Mexico white nodule | ecosystem: Host-associated > Plants > Roots > Nodule | place: Mexico: Nepantla...
AAATTTTTTTTTTTTTTTTTTTTTTTTAAAATTTTTTTTTTTTTTTTTTTTTTTTTTTTTTCCTCCCCCCCTTTTCTTTTTTTTTTTTTTTTTTTTTTTTTTATCAGCACCCTTTGTTCCTTATCCAAACTCTCCAATTCTTTTCCCTTTTCCCCCGTTTGGTGTTTCGGTTGCACCTTTTCCCATCCAACTTTCGCTTCAATTTCGATTCCCCCCTTCTTCTCGTAGATCACTATAAAGTATTCAAGGAAAAAAATAGGGGAATCTCAGTTGATAGTGTTTAGGTTTGGGTTAGTTCTATTTGTCGAGATAATCGTTTGATGCATGGCTTTGATCGTTAACTGGTAGATGCAATAGATTTAAGCATGAGGTTTTTTTTTATTATTTACAATAATAATAATAATTAAGAATAATTGTTGCTGAAAACAATGTCCGGAGGATTATAGCATATGAAAGAATTAACTTTTCTGTCGGTTGCTTGTTTTTCCAGTAGCATTGTTGATTTAGTTTTAATTTTGAAGGTGTACTACGGTTACCCATTTGCATTAAGTTTCCTTTGTGTTGAACCTAGTTTCAAACAGAAACTGTACTTTGTTAAATTTTATGGGCATGTGTTGTTATAAAGTAGGTAGTTGGCTGCCAATAGTTCCTGCAGAATAATGGCTCAGCATGGTTTGAATCAATTCTGTATTAGGTTTGATTAGAAGTCCTGGTCGTTGCATGAGATTTGAAATCTGGGAACATGAACTATGCCGTGCCATTTGTCTAATATCGGTGATGTACTTATTCATTGTTATAAACTTCCTAGTTTCTGGCATTAAAAGGCCTCAAGACCCCAAAAATGTATGTTATGTACGAATTACTGTTTATAAAAGACATAATGTTTGTATTTGTGTAGCTGCTATAACGCTCTTGCGTAGTGCAATTTCTTGGATCCATGATTGTAGCCCTGTTCACTATTGCGGTTGCTATGGTGTCATAATGTGTTCTGCTTCCTCTTGTCATCTCTAGCGCAAGTCTCTGGACAATTGAACTTTTGAGTTATATTATGTCAATTTTATGTATTTTATTTTTATTAGCATACATTTTATTTTCTTTATGCATAATAATGATATATGTCATATACTTCAATCACCATGATACTATCTGGCTTATGATATAGCGGATTATTAATTTCCCTTCATTTTCTGTATTCCACCATTGATAACACTGCAGCATAATTTCTTGGTTGTATTTAGTATTTGTGATATATATGAGTTTGGAAGGGGGAAACTCTGTGAAGCCTGGACACACACAAGCACCGGACACTGCAACACCTATAATTTAAAAAATGTAGGAGATGATGGCAACATGGATATGTATACATACACTCACACGCTCACGTTGAACATTATTATGAACTATTTAAATTGACAATCAAGGTTATATTCAAAATCATTTATAAAAAAATTTGTGAAATAGAACAATCTGACTGAACACATTATTTCCTAATAGAAAAAATGGATCAATCAATTCTTCTCAAATTCAAAAGGTGAAAAGATGATCTAATTCATTTATGACATTTCACCCCTTTGTTGATCACCATCATTGAAAAAGAAAGCTTCTAAGTTAGATTCATATAGTGAAGATGGAAATACAAAATGTAAATGTGAAATAGACAGTTTGTTTGTTTAAAGGAGAAATAGAAACTTACACAATAAGTTTCTTACTTTCCAACTCCTTAAAGAGATCATTGTGTCTGCCCTCATTAATGTTGTATCCGAATGGTGTTGGAGCATGCTTGAGGAATGTTGGAGCTGCAAAAAAACGTTTTTTAAATTTGACACTTTAGCAAAGTGCTTGACATATGTTGTATGGGTATCGTATGTGTGCTGGTGTTGAACATGTGTTGGTCTCAGAGACATGGTATTGAAGAGTGTTTCTGAGCTTCATAACTATAAGATTAAAAGGTTGATGATTTTCTGGTGAATTGTGCTTTCATTTTACTTTTATTCAATACTTGGCATGCACATGGCTGCATCCTTATATTGTCAGTTCTGAAATTGGTTCTTACAATTGAAACCCAGTTACAGATGCCTCATATCTTCTTGCTTTGTCTTTGATTGAGTTTTACCATATATTTCTAGTTACAACGGTTTGTTACGAATTTTCATATTTTGAAATCCAAGGCTCATGTCTTTGCCCTAATGGACATTTATGATTACATTATCACAGCCAACTTTGTTATAATTTTCTCATATTGTTCTATTCAACATTGGGCAGGACATGGCAGCAGATGATGGTATGTCAGCTTTGAAGTCTAAGCTGAGTCAGTCACATGAAACTTGGAAGCAGGAGATCGAAAGAAGTCAATCTCAAGTGGATGTGTTGGAGGCAAGGATAATGGAGGTAAAGGCTTGCATACATGGCTCAGAGGACGATGCAAGAAAGGAGTTAGAGGTTCTATGGCGAAGAGTCAAGACTACATCTACCCTGTTGTCCTACTTAAGATCAAAAGCTAGAATCATGGCGGTTCCTCATCTAGCCCATACATCTTGTGGCATAAAAAAGTTAGATGTAGTAGGGCTTGTTGACAAAGATGGGATTCCATTATCAGGTTGGTCTAGGAATGTTGATCTTTCTTCATTTGATGATCCAGACGAAGAATCTTGGTTAGGAATTAGCCGTCAGCTTGGTTCCTTGGACGAACAAGATGCAGTTTATATAGGTGAGATACTCAACTCTGTTCAGATGGTCACGGATGTGATGGAAGTCCTTGTCAAAAGGGTTTTATTGGCAGAATCAGAAACTACAATGGAGAGGGAAAAAGTGAGTTTAGGCCAGGAAGAAGTTATGCGGAAGTCTGCTCAGTTAGAGAGTATGTCCATGAAACTAGAGGAGATGGAGCGGTTTGCTTTGGGTACAAATGGTATTTTGAATGACATGCGGCAAAGAGTTGCAGATTTGGTTGAAGAAACAACTAGACAGAGACAACGTGCTTCTGAAAATGAAGAAGAGCTTTCTCGAGTGAAACGGGAATTTGAGTCTCTAAAGTCATATGTTAGTAGTTTAATCACAGTAAGAGAAACCTTACTTTCTTCAGAGAAGCAATTCCAAACTATTGAAAGGCTATTTGAACGGTAAGTATTTATATATGCAATTGCTTATGTTTAAGTTTGGATATTTATCTTTATTTGACCTGTTTCAAATTGTTTGACATAGATGGTCCACTTCCTGCTACATTTTTATGGTTAAATATACCTATTATATTTATACTGGATGGCATTAAATATACCTTCTATTTTGAATTTGGATAATTATATTCTTCAAATGTCCTTGTATTTGTTGGCTTTTTCTTGGATGTTATAGATAGCCATTAGTTAGCTAGGAGAGTCTGAGGGAATCATAGTTCGTTAGTTAGGAGTTGCCTATAAATAAGAGCGGTTGAGGGGGAGAGTTGTCTTTGGATTTGGTAAATCTTTGGGTGAGAATCAGGTCCCTTGAATACCTGCGATGTAACACTGTTTTCCATAAACAAACATTATTTTCGTCTATAATTTGTTCCAGTTCTTGTCAGGGTTTGTACTAATGGAGGCTGGTTATAGCCACACAAGACAAAATAACTTTTGTATTACTGCTATTACTACACCAATTGAAGCACAAGTTTGAGACCCAAAAGTATGTTAATATGTAAGATATCTTGGGTAGGACGGGATGGACAGTGTGTATGTGCCTATGCAGTATTAATACATGATTGTGTAACACAGGCGTGTTAATATCCACATATTTTCCTGCTAATGGGGTTTAATTTAATTTCAATTCTCATAGTGAGTTTATGTTTTCTTTTTAAGACAAAGATTTATTTGTTTTACTGCTCGGTTTTTTCTCTTGAGCAGACTAGTTGGAAAGACTACTCAGTTGGAGGGTGAGAAAATGCAGAAAGAGGCTGAAGTTCAGAAACTTATGGAGGAGAATGTGAGGTTGAGTGCTATGCTTGACAAGAAAGAGGCCCAACTTCTAGCATTGAATGAACAGTGTAAAATGATGGCCTTGAGCTCTTCAAACCTGTAAATGCCATTGCACTCTACAAAATGCTGGCTTAGCTCTTTCTTGTTGACAACTGGAGGCTTCTAAGTGAAGCGTTACAGGATAATGACCATTTGTCAGAGGTCTTCTAATCCAGAAGGAATCATCCATGGAGGGCTCCATAAACATCATCAGTGCCTTTCATCTTAATTTCTGATTGCCATTTTAATGCCTCTTTCAAAACGGATTTTTTTTTCCTTAGAATGTAAACTCGGCGTAATTTTTAATGAGAAAAAGACGTGTCTCTTCGTTGTATATGTTCAAACCAGAAACCGAGTCATCAAACCCCGGTCAAATATATACCCATCAAATGTTTGAGATCAGCAAAAGATTTTTCTGTTCTATACTGGTAAATACCCAGGTTTCTTCGCCGCAAAAGAAGTATTTTGCTGTGTATCATTAAATGTGTTCACCTTTTAGCCTATGCGTTAAAAATGTAGTTAGAGATGTCGAGGGCTCTTTAGAATGAGATGATACACAGATTCAATGGTATAAAGAGATTTCTGTTGTTTTCAGAACATCCAAGAATTTCTCATTCTATGATCCTCATGCTTTAATTACATTTATTGAGCAAGAACAAGTTGCACTGTCATATTTCTATGATATGTAACGAGAAAAAAATATATCGCCCCAGGATCACTCTATTTCTCACTTGCTTGAAGGATGTTGTGTGTTGGTATTCTCAGAACATAACAGAGACATATAATACCAGGATAATTGAACTGTGCACGTGAAGTACTTTCAACTTGGAAAACAAGATAAAACAGACTAGATCAAACTCTATTTTGCAAAATGTTGAAATGAAACCATAGATGCCAACCATGTTCAAGGTTTCCCCTGCAAAGAAATAGTCACGTTAATATATTGCATAGAAGATTGTATGATGATGATATTCACATCAGACCTGCCAATACACCATAAGTTAGGAACCAAATTATTAATTTCGTTAGTAGTACAGAAACTAAAATTTAAATTTTGGAAGAAAGCACCATGAGAACTAGTAAAAGGAGTCATAGGTTCAACAATAAAAATAACCTCATGCTTTTGCTCATGAATGATATACTAAAACATGTTCAAGGTTCTGTCATTGGCAATCCCTTCACATTTCAAAGCAACCCTTTAAGATCTGAGACTTTTTCTTTTGACCAATTTTAGTGGTCTTCTTTGGTTATGTAAAAGTTCTTAGGAGGTCTGTCAGGTTTCATGCTAGATGGGATCACTTGTAAGGAGATAGTCTCATCTTCAATATCATCTTATTCACTTAAGGACTTTTCCTTCTGCTACATTCTATCAGTCCAGAATTTTGGAAACCAAATTGGCTTCGACAGCAAGCCTGGAGTTGGAAGCAATTCTTTAACAACAGAGCCAAATTCAACATCAGCCATATAAGAAGAAATAGCCCTAGCTTTAACATCAGGAGAAGCAATAGCTTCACCTTAAGGATCCTTGTTACTCAAACTACGAATATTATTTAAGAGCTAAATATGGCCTCTTATTGATCTAAAACATTAGAAGTATGAATGATAGGAATATCTTCAACAAACCTATTCTCTAAAGCAACATTAGAAATGTTCAAACCTACCTCCACCAAACAAATGATAGGTTCCAAGAGTGGCATATCAGCTAGGTCGTTAGGGAGGACAAAGTAGGTCGGGTTGGCCCACCAATTCGTATTGGTCTTGTCTGTTTAACTCGTCAACCTACCAAGTCACAAGCGGGAAGGTCAACATCCTTCTTTATTTTTTGCACTTTAAAAAAAATTAAAGAGTGGTGAGCGATTCTGTCAACTCACTCTATGACAAAGCGACTTACTAATTTCTGTTTGTATAACTTTGGGGGGCCAGTCCAGCCCACTCGATTTTAACGAACTAGTGACGGATCAGAACAAAACAGGTTAAGTTAGTCTCTTTTTCCATCCCTACTTCTCGAAAACAATAATAACATTAACTACTAATGTTATTATAAAAAAACATGTAACACCTTATCTTTCTATTTTTCTATTGTTTAGGTGTGTATAACCTTGCTGTTGTGAAAAAAAAAATAGTATCTTTATAAAAAAAAATGTTATATTATTCCAAGCTATTTTATTAAGAATGGAGTGATTTATAAAAAATCGATAATTTTACCTTCCAAATGCATTTAATCCCTAGTCACCTAATATTGGACTTAAGATTTGAATATGGGTGAGGTATTTCCCTTGTTCACACTAAGATTCCACACATTGAAGTACCAACTTTTAACAAATTTGAATATCAGCCTTAAGGACACTGATAATGACATGAAGATGACTTAGGCTACATTGAAATAATTTATTGGAATTATTTGTTCTTAGACAAATCAATATTAAAAAAGCCTTGATAAGTCTTAATTCAATAACCTAGAATGAACTTTGGTTGATCCAAGAATTCACCACACATAATGATCAATCAACCAAGGCCACCTTGATCAACTAAGCATACATGCATATTTAATAGTATTACATTTTATTGCAAAATACAAATACATTAAAATTGATATCTTATTCGGTCATCATTAAAAAATATTTAACATATATGAACTTAAATTTTGATGTTACTTGAAATAAGAAAAATTATCATGTATAACTAACTAATTTGGTGTTAAATAATATAATATAAGAATGCTTAAACTTTTTATGCTTTCAATCTCATTTAGTAACATTGCTGTTAATCTCTTATTAAATTATAAGGACTTACTATGAAATTAAAATTATAAAAGAAGTATCATTTTAAATAAATGTTTATAAGTTTAAGAAAGACATTTTTAGTACATTTTTGGTAATTAAAATAATATTAAGTAGCAATCATTACTAATTAAGTGTCGAATGAAAAAAATAAATTAAAAGTACAGAAATACCATTGAAATTTTAAACCATAAGATCTACTCCAAAATAAGGGAAACAACAGAATCTATAACTTAACTTAAAAATAATATTAAAGCATACAATAATAATGAAAAATTATTATGTACTTGTGTCATGTGATATTATTTTCATTGTAAATAACCGTTTATTTCAATTTGCTAAATTACTTGGAACTTATGCAAAAATATTTTGTCACTAACAATTTATAGAAATAAACTTTTAATTGGTTTAAATTGAAAAGGAAGGAATATAAGAACTTAATATTTTAAATTTTATAAATTAAGAAGTGGACTTTAAGTTTAATTCAACCTCATACAATCGACTTATAATGTGATATTTGCATCCACGTGATTTTAAGCTTAACTAAATATTATAAAACTGACTTATAAGGTGAGCTTTACACCCATTTATAAACTATGAAATGTTTTAATCTCTAGTCGATATGAGATCTCCAACCTACTCCTTCACGCCGAGACTGTCAACTCATGTGTGAGATTATATAATAAGTGGTCTGATAGCGGGTAACACTATAAACTCAACAAACTCTCGCTATGATATGCTCTAAACTCTAATACCATATTAAGAAGTGAACTTTAAGTTTAACTCAACCTACAAAATGTTTTTTTTAAATAAAAATGACATATATATACACTACAATAAAATCATTTAACTTAGAGACAAAAAATAATTATATTTATAAACTAAAAATTTATTGGTATCTAAAATAATTTTTAATATTAACAAAAAATTATAAAATACTTTCTGAATTTGTATCCAACATTAGCTATCAATGTTTTAGTTATTAAATATTTTAGATTCTATATTAGTTTTTAATTTTAAATTAAAGACTAATTTAGAACCTAAAGTAGTTAGTAGCTAAAATACTGGTACTAATGTTGAATATCAATTTAGAACCTATTTTATAAATTTTTATTGATAATATAAATTTTTTTAATCAATAATTTTTTAGTTTATAAGATAGTATATAACTTATAATAAGTGATTATTTTTTATTTTTAAAATTAGTTATTATATGTGTGGGAGGTTTCATTAAGAAGGTGTAAGATAAGATAAGAAAAAGTGCAGCCAATAGATGAATGAAGGATTGTTGGAGAGAGGGACAAGGGGAGGCAGACATAGGATGTGGTGTTTGGGAGGTGGATGAATGTCAACTTCAATGATCCTTAGGAATCCCTATTCTCATTGTCTTAACATAGTACTTGCCAATGCAACAAAGGGACACTACAATTGAATGTTCCATTATTAGGTAATGGTCATGTCTTATGTGCTGTAAATATTTCAAAGCACATTTTAAACATATTTTTATTGCTTCTTTACCTATTTATTAAGATTTATAAAATCATATAATTTGTTTTCATATTTGACAAGTTTTGTTTATAATTTTGCAGAATTTAATGTCAATGTGTAAAAAAAAAAAGTTTCTCATATATTTTAAGCTTCAAGTTTTAACTTAGTAAATTGGATAATTTTTAATAAATATTAATAAGACAATAAAATAAAACTAAAATTAGATAAAATGTTTTTTTAACTTATATAGAATAAGAAATATCAGTAGGTATAAGTGGTAGGGACTCGTATTTCTTAACCAAGAGATTTAAAGTTGATATATGAGTAATCTTACTTTAAATATGGAATAGACTATATTGGAACGAGAATATTCATGTCGATTGCATATAGGTCTTGAAGAAATTGTTGAAAATATCATATAGAATCTTGCAACACACTATATAGATTTGATATTGGAAGATTTTGATAAAAAGATCCCTCTTCATCATAAGATAATTTTCAAGGCTAAAAAAAATAGAATATATATTTATTCAAGAACTTATCTCATCACTCTTATGCAACAAAAGGAAAAGATTTGAAAATATTGGATTTAACTTATTTTGCACATCACTCCTTTCTTAGGGTTCTTATTGAGATCATGGGTAATGTGATTTTGGATAACAAAAAATTAATTTGTGGGTGAATCTCTTTATCAAAGTTTTTTGAATGGTTGATTAAGATGACAAACTAGTCATGTGATCTCTAGGTGAGGCAATGGTAGAAGCTAAGGAGAAGATTCAAAATGAGTTGAATGATGTCAAGAAAAGGTAATAGTGTTATCTAAATTATTTATGATTTATTAGTTTTTGTCTTAATTTCAAAAGCAAAGTCTTACTAAATTTATTTCATTATTTAGCTATGTGACTCAATGGAATATAATTAATGAGAAATATCATAATCAACTTCCTCATCCACTTCATATCAAGAACCAATATTTTTTTATAAAAAACTTTCATGTTAAGCATCACTGTGCTACTTGACATCTCAGCTAGGCTGACATCTCAAGTAACAACAATCATTTGTCATCACATGAAAAAAATATTATTAAAAAAATACAAAAATATGGGAGGATTAGACTAAAACTCATATGTTAACAAAAACGATACATAGGTAGATTATACCTATTAATAAAGAATTCTAAGAACAGACTAGATGGAAACCTATTATACCAATGAAAGGATTCTCTATGAATACAGTACACACATTCCCTTCACGAAAAATATAAGTAACTCTAAACCTGATTTTTCTACAATAATTAAGACAAGTATGTGATAAGTTAAAAAAACAAACAAAATTTATAAATAATGTGATGAGAGAAGAAGAAATAATGTTAATAGATCACTTAACAATAAATAAATAGTATGCATTGTATTGTATGTGACTAAAATATATTTTATTTGCAACCTAGAAAGAATAAGAAACTAAATTTATACATAACATTTCATATCATATTAGTTAGATAATGGATCACCAGCTACACCTTCACTAATGGATTAATGTCTTTGAGTAAGTGAACACACCACATTATCATGGATGAATATGATTTCATAGGCTGAAAGAATATTCTCTGTTTTATTCAATCTGTCTTTCATCTATAGCAATGATACATATATATATAACCATAGCATTAGAACCGTACAGAACCGTACAGATTCTTTTTCTCACATAACATCTGTAATTAAGACTAATTATAGTGATTATATTCCTATAATTAAGTCTAATTATAGACTCATTAATAGTGATTATATTCCTGTAATTAAGT
>Ga0123342_1011060_pt1 | contig 10050 bp, 6 predicted proteins | sample Turbeawhitnodule_FD_89960 | JGI IMG/M metagenome (GOLD analysis project Ga0123342, IMG submission 89960) | Root nodule microbial communities of legume samples collected from Mexico - Turtle bean Mexico white nodule | ecosystem: Host-associated > Plants > Roots > Nodule | place: Mexico: Nepantla...
ATTTTGCTCCTTGTCTCCTACCTCTCTAGGATAGACATTTTAATCTTCATTCTTCATCTTTGCCAAGTGAGATGGCCTCACCACTCACTCTCCACACCTAGCATGCACCTTCAAGGAGTCCACCACTCTTCATGAGTTCCTTGCTCGTCTTCTTCCATGAATGTTTCCGCCAATTCCACCAAAGAAAAGCTACGGATGAAGGCACACCTCCATCAAATTTTATTAATTATTATTATTTTATTAAAATATTAATGTTAATTAAATTTATGTAATAATTAATATATAAAAAAAATGGTAAAATTGAAAAAATCACATTAACTAATTTTTCTTGACCTTCCCTTCATTCTCCCATTTTACCCCATATTCTCGGTTGTCTGTGAATAGTAAATCACTATAAACAACCATTTTATGATAAAATGAAATTATCAATATCTATTTTAGAAATTATTAAGAGTTATTATTTATTTAATATTATATGATAAAATAAAATTATTGTATAATGTGAATGCATTACTATATAACTCATTTTAAAATACACAAATTTGTGACAATTAAAATAAATGTTTTATGTTTATTTTTACTAAAAAATATAAGAAAAGAGAGTACAAGATTGATATTGAATAAACAATCAATGAGAGGAAGAAATGATACAGCCATATTAGGGAGGGAGAGTTAATATTAATAATACACTTATAATCATTCTTAGCATGCCTATAACCTAATATTAAATACTAACGGTAAAGTGACGCGTTTTAATTAGTAGTATACTATTAAGTACCTAGATGTTAATTAAATAAGATAAGTGAGTGATATCACACATTGTATAAATGGAAAAGATTATTTAAGATAGGAACAAAATGTGAATGATATTTGAAAGGCATATTTGAGTTTCAAAGAAAAATGATGTCATTTTAGTAATTTACTTGGAGATTTTTTAAAATAAAGATTTTAGAGGAAATAAGTGTTCATGTCCCATCATATATACTAATTTAAAATATGGTAACGTTATTGTACCAAACAATAATGTTATTCAGATATCGGAAATTTCTACTCTTCACCAATAAATTCCAAGTACAAGATTAGATGGGATTCTAATGGCTTTCTCTAGGTCAACAATCATCCACAAAATGTAATAATTAAGGTGAGTTTGGCTTTAATATTTTCTTATAAAAGGAATCCAATTTTTAAAACTATAACTATTTTTTAATATAAAATAATTTAATTAAGTAATACTCGCATATTCTGCTAAAATTCTAAAAGTGGGTATATGATAGAAATTAGTTATTAATACAAATTTTAAATAGGTCAACATTTATCCACACAATGTAATAATTAAGGTGTGTTTGGCTTTAATGTTTTCTTATAAAAGAAATTCAATTTTTAAAACTATAGACTTTTTTTTAATATAAAATAGTTTAAGTAAGTAATACTCGTATATTCTACTAAAATTCTAAAAGTGGGTATATGATAGAAATTAGTTATTAATACAAATTTTAAATAGGTCAACATTCATCCACAAAATGAAATAATTAAGGTGTGTTTGGCTTTAATGTTTTCTTATAAAAGGAATCCAATTTTTAAAACTGTAGAATTTTTTTTAATATAAAATAATTTTATTAAGTAATACTCGTATATTCTACTAAAATTCTAAAAGTGGGTAAATGATAGAAATTAGTTATTCATACAAATTTTAAATAGGTCAACATTCATCCACAAAATGTAATAATTAAGGTGTGTTTGGCTTTAATGTTTTCTTATAAAAGGAATCCAATTTTTAAAACTATAGATTTTTTTTAATATAAAATATTTTTATTAAGTAATACTTGTATATTCTACTAAAATTCTAAAAGTGGGTAAATGATAGAAATTAGTTATTCATACAAATTTTAAATACTTTACACTTGTCATCTAATCTAATGAAAAAACCTAATCACTTAATAAAAATGTTAATAAAAGCAAAACATGTTGTAAAGTGGATGTGATGATTAACTCCTAACTGGGTAGTCAATTTCACGTACCAAACAGTCTATGAAAAAGCAAAACAAAGCATACGTTTTGACTAAAAAAAAAACAAAGGATGACGACTAGAGGTTTATTTCTTAACTAGTAAATGACTAACTTTGCCTTTAATTTTAAATAATAAAAACTAATTTTAAAATTATATTTTATTAATTAAAAACCTTATAAATTTAAGGATTAAATGTACTTTTATTTCACAGAAATTTTTATTTTCTATTCTAAATTTTAGACTATTATAATAAAGAAACTATTGAAATTAATCTTTTATCATATTTTTTTCTACATGATAAACAGGTTTTTAATACGTATCAGAATAGATTTTTAATATGTATCAGAATGATAAAATATTTTCATACTAACTTATTATTATATAAAAAATATTAATAAAAACTTATTCTAGTCCCCTTATTACAAATAACTAAAAATTCTAAAAATTTAAACTAAAAAAAAGCTATTTTTAAGTAAAAATACATAAAAAAAAACATATTTAAACGTTCAACTTAATATTTTATATTTTTTTAATAATATTTTTTTCATGACCATTTCTAACATTTCTAACTGATATGACAAGATACTTATACCTAAAATTATTGAAAAAGTATAAATTTTTATTACTTTTTCAAATTGATCCAGAAAACTGTAGTTTTATGATAAAATAATATCTAAGTTCATGTGGAATTGGTCTTTAAGATATTTTTTATTAATAAAATAATTTTGTAAAACTTAATAATAAAATACAGTAACCGGACTTTTCATACCTTGAGAAATTAAAATAATATTTAATTTCTTTGGAAACTTAATTATCGTTTACTCTTTCTTAAATAAATCAAATTTTATTATAGTCATTGTGGACCAAAGGCATAACTGTAGATTGACGATCCAAATGCTCTTCCAATAGTTGCTAATCTCTCTCAAAGCAGACACACACCATTTTCATATTTAATCTTTATGAAAAAAATTAAAATCCGTCTATTTATTCTTCACAGGTTATATGTGAACAAAAGATAGAGAACAATTTAATATTTGTTAATCAGCAAGAACCTATTAAAATTTGTCCCTGTCTCTGTTTGATACAGTATATGATTTGGAACAATCTAAGCATGGAATAGCAGAATTATTAATGGGTCTGAAATGAGAATCGGAATAGTGTAGCATATGGATATACCAGAAACAATAGAGTTCCGTGATTTGGTTTTCTTTCTATTATTATTGTTTTTGAAACATTTTAATGTCTAGAAAGCATATAGCATCGGTGAGGTTGGAAATTTCAAAATAAAATGAGTCCGAATGGTGATAGATGGCAGTGCTGGGAAGTGTGGCACGTAGCTGCATATTATATATTATTATATTAAACAAACTTTCTCAAACTTTAATTTCTCTTTCTCTATCATTTGCCCACATGTAAGTCTTAGTCTTCCCACGTAAACCCCCCCACCGCGTTTAACACGCTTCGCTGGTCCTACACTACAAGCACCCCAACAACGGTAACCAAGGACAACACTTTCTTTATATCAATCCATTTCATCACTTCTTTCTACACCTCTCTTCCTTCTCTCTCTCCTCTCTCTCTCTGCAACATGGAGCTTCGGATTAGTGTTTTTTGTCTCTTGTCGTTTCTTTTCAGTCTCCTCTCGGGGTCTCAGGCATACACCTTCAACGTTGGTGGAAAAGATGGGTGGCTTTTGTACCCTTCTGAGAATTACAATCACTGGGCTGAAAGGATGAGGTTCCAAGTCAGTGACACTCTTGGTCAGTTCATTTTCATTCTAAAGCTTTCCAATTTTTTTTCTGCCTTCTGAATGAATGCTTTTAACTTGTATGTTTTTTCCTGTTCATAGTTTTTAAGTACAAGAAGGGATCGGACTCGGTTTTGGTGGTGAACAAAGAGGATTATGAGAAATGTAACAAGAAGAACCCGATCAAGAAGTTTGAGGATGGTGCCTCCCAGTTTCAGTTTGATCGTTCGGGTCCCTTTTACTTCATCAGTGGAAAAGATTATAATTGTGAGAAGGGTCAGAAACTTATTATTGTGGTGTTGGCTGTGAGAGAGCCTCCTCCATATTCTCCTCCAAAAGCTCCTTATCCACCTCATCAAACTCCTCCCCCTGTTTATACTCCTCCAGAAGCACCTTCACCTCCTACTAATCTTCCCTTTCCTCCCAAAGCTCAACCACCCTATGCTCCCATACCTCCCAACACACCTTCTCCCACTTATGCTCCTTCCCCTAACAACCATCCACCCCATGCTCCTCTACCTCCAAACACCCCTTCCCCTCATCATCAACCACCCTTTGTTCCAATAACCCCATCACCCTTTTCTCAGTCACCTTATGTGCCTCCACAACCCAATACTCCTTCTCCTACTTCCCAGCCTCCTTACACCCCATCACCTCCAAACACTCCTTCCCCAATATCTCAGCCTCCTTACATCCCATCACCATCCACCACTCCTTCCCCAATATCCCAGCCACCTTCTTACATTTCCACACCACCATCCACCACTCCTTCCCCAATATCCCAGCCACCTTACATTTCCACACCACCATCCACCACTCCTTCCCCAATATCCCAGCCACCTTCTTACATTTCCACACCACCATCCACCACTCCTTCTCCCATTTCCCAACCTCCCTACATTCCATCACCTCCAAACACTCCTTCCCCAACATCTCAACCACCCTACCCCTATGCCCCAACTCCAAATTCCAATTCCCCTGTCACCCAACCTCCATCATCTTCATCCCCACCTTCCCTATCACCCTATCCATCCACCATCCCTCCATCATACCCACCTTCCCCCTTCGCTCCGGCTACTACACCGCCGCCACCATTGCCGTCTCCTCCTTCAGGATCAATACCGGCAGCAACAAGCCCATCGCCATCGTCTTCATCGGGATCGTCCTCGAACGAAACGACGCCGTCCCGGCCAAACGGCGCGTCATCTATGTCGAACTCGCGTTTCGGAGTGTACTCACTAACCATTCTGGTCGGTGCTGCTCTTAGTACCATTCTTGGTTAGAAAACCAAACATGCTATTAGTATTATTTTTTGTTTTTGGAATTTGAAATTTTATTTTATTATTGTTGTTATTTGAACATATGAGAGAGATCCGTTATTAATTTTATATAGTATAATAAAATGTGTGTATGTATGTATGGTTACCAATGTAGTTTAGTTACTTTGCCAACTTTTGTTGTTGCTCCAGCTTCCATAGTTTTTTTTATTTGAAAAATCTTTTAAAGTAAATATATATAATCTAACAATCAAATAAAAATTCTGAAATCAAAAGTTAAAGTTTGTTAAAGGTTTAATGTTAAAAATCCTGATTCACTAAAACTATCAATTTACAAGGTATAACTGTTCAAATCTTATCAACGGTTTAATGAGATATTAAGTTTTAAGTTTTAATTATTTAATATTTATTAACAATTTTAATATCAAATTATACTTTTAATCTCAAATCATTTTAACACGTTTGAGCTTTAACTCGAAATCTAATTTCAACTCAATTTTTAAATAAATATAAAGTAAATTTGTCAGTTGCCTTACCTTTTGTGTGTGTGTGTATGTTTTTTTTTATAGAATTGCTAAAAAAGCTATGAAAAAAGTAGAGAAAATCTAACTTGTATTCATGATGTTTGATTTACAAATTAAAGATATCACATGAACCTATGCTACCAGACATTCGTGTTTTCGACTAAAACTCCATATGCAATTAAACCATAAAAAAGTTGAGATATTAAAAAGAGAAAAACTTAATTCTGATTTGTGAAAATCAATTCTGCTTACCACTATCTCACTAGTACTCTTTCATCAAAAAAAAAAAATGAGAATGATTTTCAAAAAATTAGAGAAAAGTAAACGAAAATTAAAATAATAATAATGACATTATAAAATGTATAAATGAATGACTAGATAATTAAAACTCTAATTTGTACACTTAATATAACTTAAAAAATTAATATTTATTACTTTCTAAAATTATCTTTACTAATTAGCTAAAAATATTAAATGTTATTAACATATTCATATTGTATTCTTTTTATACTTAAATCGTATTTAATAACTTCTTAATTAATATGTTTAAGATATATGTCCTTCTCTTCCACGTAATTTCGTCGTCATCGTCCACTTTTATAAAGTTGCAAAATATTAGAACAAGGATTATTATAATGTAAACAAAGCAATGCATTGCACGATGTTTGGCATTACTAAAAATAATAAATGGCGTTTGTGGATGACGCTGGTCCCTGTGGAGGACCATTCCAAAGCATGCCACTTTAAGAACTAGCTTTTATGGACGTGGCAAAATTTGACAAGTTAATAATATTTTATTAATTTTAAAATAGTTCATTTTTAGCTCTCCTTCATTGCTTTTTAATTTAACTTTACCGAGGTATTTTTTTTTTTATCGACATGTTAAATCATATTTATGGTTTAGATAAAACTATATAGTTATATGTGAGAAGTCTCACATGTCTAATAATATATGTTATAAATTTTATAGAAAAATTCAATTAACTAATTTGAATTACATGTCATATTTATTATTATTAAAATAATCATAACTAATTCTTTATGATTTTTAATAGTGAATATTTATTCTTTTATTTATCTTTATGTTGCTATTATCTTTTGTTTGCATTTTTCTTCTTCACAAGTTCCCTTTGTATAGAGAATGAGAGGAAAATTTCTTCCTATAGAGATAGAGATAATGGATAATTAAACATTATTAATGTTTAATAATTATAGTTTTTAAGAGAGATATAATTTTAAGACTTTGGAATGACCACCATTAAATAGATCAATTATCAAGATTTATTGGTCATTGTCCTTATTAAATTAACAGGGATTTCCAACAACTATTTATATTTAAGTGAGTTCAATTTTTCTATTTTAGTGAATCTATTTTCATAGCCAACAAAAAACAATTTGAGTATCATGTGTGAAACTCGATTATCTTGTTTATAAAATAATAAAATCTCGCTGTTATAGCTCCCAATATATTAAACCAGGAAACACTTTCTTCTTTTCCATTTGATTAAAATCATCAAGTCTTTTAAAAAAAATCTTCCTTACAATATGTTTTTTCATCAAGTATATTGGTATCAAAGCCAATATTATTTGGTTATTTTCTTTCCAAAAACATGTATTAAATATTAATTTTTTCTAAACTCTTTTAAGCTTTTTAGAAAATGACAAAGAAAATGGTTATGACATAACTTTTATATTATCTCTTAATTTAGAATTTTAAAATATTGTTTTAAAGATTTCTCTCATTCTTAAGAATAAACAAGTGTTACGAGATTCATCATCATAATAATAAGATTTTCATAAATTATTTATCCATAATGAAAATAATTTTGGTTGTATTTTCTCTTTAGTACTGTTAAAATGATACATCACATAGATTTTTGTAACTTTTTTTATCACAGATTTTTTGTAACTTTTTTTTCTTTAAATACAATGTAAGGTTAGTAATAGGTCACATAGAAGTTAAATATTTTTATATTTTTTTTTTAATGTAACGGGTTCAAGCTATAATTTATGTTATTGTTATGCTATTATGTTATTATTTTTATTTATAAATAAACAACTTCATGTGTATTTTACACAAGATATTTATCCTGTTTTTTTTAATATGGTATTTAGAGGTAAGTTAATAACTTTGCCTTCTTGATGAACCCACTGCTCACTAGAGTTTTTTTCACTATCGTCTTTGCTCTGCCACAACATTGTCGCATCGATAGGATCACATCGTCATTCTTGTTATGAACTTGACTTTGTCTTGTAGGTCGAAGTCCATTTGAATTTTAGAGTTTTTTCTATTGTCTCTAATCTTCATTTATAGTCTCTTCTGATGCTTCCTCTCAAACATCTATTGTTTACCTACTTCATCTAGTACTCCTTCATTTGATACATTAAGACAATCTCTTTAGTGCATGTTATCTAATTAATGGTATCTCATCTTCATTTTTAGAAAATAAAATTTCTTATTATATTCTATTTTCTCATGAACTTCTTCATCCCTAACCACTTAAAGTTTTTGGGTCTACATGTTTTGTTCACAGTTTTTATCATGGTCTTGATAAATTATCTGCTACATCACACAAATGTGTCCTTTTAGGGTTCATTAGATCTAAAAAAAGATATAAATGTTTCTCACCCTCTCTTAACCGCTATTTCATTTCTGCAGATGTCACCTTCATCGAGTCTTTTTTGCATTTTAAGTATTTATCTTCTCCACATGTGTGTTCATCTGACCAAGTACATATTCCAATGTTCTTTGGTCCTTTTGTTGTGTCTAGTGTACTTAAAGATTCTCCTTCTCCACCACCTCTTCAAGTTTACAGTTGTTATCACACTTCTCATCGTCCACTGAATGACTCTCTTCTAGTGCCAACTCCTTCGCCCCTCTGTCTCCGATAGTTGAACCTAATCTCCTAATTGTCATCCATAAAGTTATAAGTTCTACCCATAATCACTCTCCACATTATACTACTTTAAGCTACCATCGACTATCTCAAACTCTTTATACTTGCCTTTCGTCTATTTATTTTGTGTCCATTCCAAAGTCTGTTGGTGATGCCTTAGCTCATCCTGGTTGGCATCAAACAATGAGTGATGAAAAAGTGTTCTTCAGACTAGTGGAACTTGGGAACTTGTTCCTTTACCTTATGGGAAATCTATTATTGGTTGCATATGGGTTTTTGCTATCAAAGTTGGTCCTAATGGTACTATTGATTGTCTCAAAGCTTATCTTGTGGCTAAAGGTTATACACAATTTTTTTGTTTGGACTATGGTGATACATTCTTCTCTAGTGGCAAAGATGGTTTTCTGTTAGTTTATTCATAGCCATGAAAGCTTTTCAAAGATGACCTCTTTATCAACTTGATTTCAAAAATATTTTTCGTAATGGGGATTTGCAGAAAGAAACTTATATAGAGCAACCTCTTGGTTTTGTTGCTTAAGGGGAGTCTTCTGGATTGGTATGTTATCTTCACAAAAATTTATATGGCCTCAAGCAATCTCATAGGGCCTGGTTTGGAAAGTTTAGTAATGTTGTTCAACAATTTTGTATGACAGGTAGTGATGTAGATCATTAATTATTTTAGTGTTACTCAAGTGTTGGTGTATCTATCTAGTAGTACATGTTGATAATATTGCTCTTACAGGCAGTGATCACCATGACATCTCTCAAATAAAACAACATATGGATCCTAATGTCAAACTCCTACCTAGTCACGGGGAGCCTCTCTCAGATCCTGCGAAGTACAAAATACTAGTTGAAAAATTGAACCATTTTATTGTTACTCGTCCTGATATTTCATTTGGAGTTAGTGTGATGAGTCAATTCTTTAATTCCCCATGTGTTGATCATTGGAATGCAGTCATTTATATATTGAAGTACATTAAAGATTCTTCTAGAAAATGCTTGTTATATGGTCACAATAATCATACTAGAGTTGTATGGTATTCAAATGTTGATTGGGAAAGATTTTTATTTGGTAGAAGATCAACTTTCGAATATTGTGTTTCTATTTGTGATAATTTGATTTCTTGGAAGATCAAGAAACAAAATGTTGTGACAAGATCTAGTGCTGAAGCAAAATATAAAGTTATGACTTCAGCTACTTGTGAGTTTATTTGGCTTAAATAGTTATTTAAACAATTGTAATTTGGAGAGATCACTCAGATGACACTCATATGTGATAATCAAGTTACTCTTCATATTAGCTCAAATTTCTTCTTTTATAAAAGGACCAAGCATATTGAGATTGATTTTCATTTCATTCGAGATATCAGAAGACATTAAGATTGTGTTTGTTAATTCGAATGATTAGTTAGCACATATTTTCACTAGATCTTCACGAAAACATATACTTAATTATATTTTTCATTCTTTTCATCGATTAAAATTTCAAATAAAAAAAAAAAAAAAAAAACTTAAATGTTTTCTTAATTTAAATATAAAAAAAAATAAAAATAATATAAAAAATTTATTTTTATAATAATAAAAAATTTTTTAA
>Ga0123342_1011063_pt1 | contig 10049 bp, 6 predicted proteins | sample Turbeawhitnodule_FD_89960 | JGI IMG/M metagenome (GOLD analysis project Ga0123342, IMG submission 89960) | Root nodule microbial communities of legume samples collected from Mexico - Turtle bean Mexico white nodule | ecosystem: Host-associated > Plants > Roots > Nodule | place: Mexico: Nepantla...
AAAATTATAATTTTTAAATTTGAAGTTCCAGCCTTTTCGCATGCTGTCAGAACTCTTCCCTCCCCAGCACAAAAACATAAGTTGGTATAACATAGTTAATATGTTATTTCCAAGTAAAAAATGAAGTTAATACGAGTTCACAATAGTGGAAGGTACGGAATAGAAAATGTAACGGGGCAGACTTCCGAGACACAATACTTTTCATTCATAGAATCATTCACAAGCTACATCACCTGAGTCTTCAAACTCCTGTTCGCTTTTCTGCATCCAAATATTGAACTCCAATGGATGTGGATACTACAGGTTGCCTCCTTCTAGAAAGAGACTAGACATGACGGGCATTTGCAGACAGCATGCTTTCGTAAATGAAGACAAATAGTATTAACATAGAGAAAAATGGATAGTTTTCTGTCAAAGGGGAAGCACTACAGTAGATTTGAATAATTGGAGACAATGAAAATGAAAAACTAAAAAACAAATATTACAGCTCTAAATTGAGTAAATTAAACAGATACAGCATCTCATAAGCAGTGTAGTCCATCTCTAGAGTGCAAAAGATGACGAAGATAAATCCTCAGGTGTCACAGGATCATGAAGCTGCACCACAAGCAAATATATAGTAAGGATAAGGTAAACTTAAAAACCTTGGCAGTTAACACTAATTTTTCTATTTATAATATCTTTTGAATGAATTTATTTGTCATATGCTACTATTAGATGCAATGAATGGGATACACACAATAATTGACAAACAACAAAACAGAATCATTTAAGTACAAGTCTCTTCGTTCCCATCAACATTTTATTTACTTTAAATTTTGAATGAATTTGCTGAAATTCAAAAGACAGTGCATGAAGAAGGGCCATAATTTTAGCTTCTGGTGGTGCATCCTCTACCCAACAAGAACTTCCATGCCTAAGAGACTAAGCCGCTAATACATGGGTTACCTTGTTCTCTGCCTCCTAAGTCCTAGCATGCAAACAATTTAAGTTTCTAAACAGAGAGGACAAAGTTCTGGAATCGGAAATTAAGAGAGCAATATGTGTGTCTGGACAATTCCTTTAGATAATCAGGTGGAGACGTTCCAAGTCCAAGCTACCAGCCTCCACAAATGACATCCAAGAAGCAAAATCCCCTTAACGTCTACACAAGTCACAACTCAACAAGATTTAGGCTAACACTCGTAACTAATTTCTAGATTAACATTGTATGATTGGAGACAAAATTTTGAATGATAACTACACTTTTTTGCAGCAGACCTCACAAGATATAATCAAGAAGCAATTTCCCACATATATGGCAAGCAAATACACGCACCCCAAATGTTCCAATGCATAATGAAGAAAAATAACACTGAAAAATTCATCATTGTACAAGTAGTAAATACTGAGTTTTGATCTAACCAAAATGTCCAATAACTAAATCAAACTACCGCACTCCCATAGTGATTCAGAAACGACTTACAGCTTTTGCAACAGTAAGCCAATGAAAAGCTCGGAACATTTCATCGTTATGGGAAGGAACGTAGTCATGGTTCCAATAGGTCATGTCCTGAAAAGTTGCTTTGGTGTCCCAAGAGTTCGCGTTTTGTTTAGAGGATGCAGGCGAAGTTTTCTTAGCCAAAACAAAACCTACAGAGCCACACACAGGAGCAGAAAACATTCATTCATTTGCATCAGATTTTGTCAACAACAAAAAACGGTTAAATTTAACAAATAAATATGAGAGAGATACCAGAGTAACCCTGTGGAAGTTGGAGGGTGGTTCCCTGGAGTAACCTTCCTCTGAAGTGCGCTTCTTGTAATGGCAAACCTTCGTCGGAGACTCCGTTGTGTTTGGGTTTGAAGTAGTGGGAAACGGAGGCGGGACCGTCGTGCTTGACGCAGCAGGGGAGTTGATGAACGCGGCCGCTCAGATCTTCTCCGTGTGGCTTAAGATCTACAGTGGCGTTTTCCATTTCGGCTTTTGCTCTTCCAATCCACACTCTTTGGATTCCCTTCAGAGAGATACAACACTGGACGCGCCTATTTTGATTTTGCCGCTAAAATCAAACCCCAATTTTTAATTAACATTCTTTCCTCTTCCTCTGTTTTCCCCTCCTCTTCTTATTCCCTCCCAAATCAAACAGGACTTAGCCAAAATTAATTAAAGTTAAGTTACTTTAAGAAAATCAAATTAGATGAGTAATTTAAAAATAAAATTAACAAATTGTAGTGAAGTCTGAAACTAAAAAAATTAAAATTAAAATACCACTAATTTTAATATAGTGAAAAAAAGTTCGAATAAGTTAAGTTTGTTAGATATTGCTCTCAGTTGAATAAGTAGTGGTTGCGTAATTGGGAGTGATTGGTTAAAAATTTAATATATTTTTAGAATTTGAAAAATATAAAAAAACACGGTAAAAAAAATAAATTAATAATATATTTCATAATTCATAGATTAAACTTAAAAAACAAGACTAACATTGTATAATCAGTATTCTTATCACGTAAAATTCAATAAATATATAATACATATAATCACAATCTCACTTCTTCCAGTTTAAAAAGGAATAGCTAAATAATGCAGAGCATTCAAGCTTGCAAAAGTTAGCTATACACTAAGTTAGCTATACACTATAAGGCTCGGACACTTCTCTTAAATGGGTGTATCTGTATTGGACATACGTATCGGTGTTGACACTCGTAGGACACTTATTGATGAAGTATTCAATTCAAAAAATATTTATAAATTCTAACATAATTTTAAAAGGCATAAATGCATAAATACAATAATTTTCTAAAAACTCAAATTTATTGTATAAATTTGTATTATGATTATAAAAATAATGATCAAAATTTTTGAACCAGTCATGAAAAATATCTTCTTGTTCCCAAAAGAATCTGAAAGATATTTTCGCACATAAATATTTATTTTCAATTTATATAATTCAAAATTATATAATATATAAATCTGTGTTCCCATATCCTACATTTTAGAGATTGTACATATATCCGTGTCCGTATCCATGTCATATGTATATCCGTGTTCGTATCAATGTCGTGTCAATGTCCGTATCTGTTCTACATAGGCTAACAACAATCCTATAACCTTTATTTATTTAGAATTCAACAAATACATGTATCATGTTACTGCCATCACGAATTTATCTTCCTTACTTTATTGGTTTGTTTGTTGCAGCTAATATGGAGTAAAAAGGAAGAGATGGTGCAGAAAATGGGTGGGCTTCAGATCAATTTCAATTCCTTGGTGGAGAAGAATTCACAAGATCAAAAAATGAAAATATGTAATTCAATTCTGCGCGTTTTCATTCTTTCTTCCAAACATAAATTAAAAAAAAAAATCCTCGTGTTCACCTGCGCATTTCTTGGAAACATCTCATTTCAAACGAACAAATAAATAAAAAACCAAAACCCGGGATACCTTGCTCTTCAATTATTTATGATGGTAATTGGACCTGACAGGGAAAGTCCATGAAGGAATATCATGCATAAAATAAATTCAGCTTTTGCACAACTTAAGGACATTCTCTAAAGAGCACTGACTATGGAATTGCAGTTTCAACTCTTGTTTTATGTGATCAGGTTAAAGCAGTGACATCCAGGATAAATATCCCACCATCATTAGCAGCAACGGAATGCATTCTAGATAATTCTGGTGACAGTAGGAATTGCTTCTTTGAGTCACTTTTACGAATGCTACATATTGTACAATCCCAAAATCCATTTGCGTGCAAATGGCTTTACAAAAGGAATAGAACATTGGAATACATAAAAAGCACAAATAGTCCGTTAAAAGCTCCACTCCTCGTATCAGTTGCAAACTTATCCTTTCTGAAATTCAAGCCACCAAATGGTAGAAACTCTGAATGTTATTGCCTTGTCAATATGGCCACTGCTTCCCATTCTAAACTACATATCACATCCTGCATAGTAGTCGTGTACCATCAGAAAGGAAGTTCCCACTTACATCTTTTTCTCACTTTCTCATTCTAACATTTCTATTTTATTAATTTTAACAAAAACCATTTACAATGTGTTTGTTTCCCCATTTCAAAAATCCTATCCAAGGATTTGGTTTCACACTTTCCTAGCAACCAAGGATAAGTGTGACAATGAAGAAACAAGCACACCTGATCTGTTTGTAAGAAACGAAAAATTAAGAGCTAAAAAGAAATAACAAAATAATTCCGTCATAATAGTAATGCAAAGAATATTAGCTGTCAGCCACTTACAGATGGATTATGTCGATCAATATCAAAGCTGTTGATTGCACAAGCTTCAGCTAGAAGCTCAACAGGTTCCTCGCCTATACAATCAGACATCACAGAAGCACCAAATGTTAGCTTAGTTCAAATTACAAAAATTGCCACTTCAATTTTACTGTTTCCTGTACAAATATTAGAAAACTGAAAACAAAACGAAAATAAGGTGATATTTTTGTAATTAAAAGCAAAATATAAGCAATGAAAACAGAACATTAAGAAAAAAATAAATTGTTCCTAAATTTTCTGGTTCCACTGACTTGTAAACAGACCGTAAATTGCACTTTAACATGCTGCAAATTGCAATGAACATGTATACCTTGCTCAATCACAGCGAGAATTCCATCCTCTGAGCAGATCATGGAAGGTAAGATCCGGGTTGATGAAGTGTTTGATTTTATGCAACGGTCATACTGAACCTCCCAAACCTCACTTTCAGATATTGACTGGACCATAGAGTTGCCAGCCCCAGTCCCAGCCCCTGCACCAGAAAGCATAATTGGCTGTTGCTGCCACCTAAGATCCCAAGCAAAAACAGTACCCAAGGAGCCACCAGCCTGAGAATATATTATAATCCCAGAAATGTCAGCGGCATACAAGAAAAAGCACTAAGCACCTCTAAGGCTCCAAACCGCCAGTTTGATTTATTAAAATCTTATACAAAAAAAATCAACTATCATTCATTCTTTTATTCATTTATGTCAGAGCAGTTGTTAATACAGAAGTGAAAGACTGCTGATAAAAAAAAAAAAAAAACAGAAGTGAAAGACAGATAACAGCTCCCATAATGTCATTAAACCACCCTTAAATTTTGTTAGATCGCAGATAAAGCACAATAACAAACAAGACATCATAGAAGTGCATTTTAGTTGTCCTGGCATTATGCAACATTCATAACTTTAGCAGGATAATACTTGTATTCATTCAACTAGAAGTATACTGCTGAGCATAAAGAAACAACAGCATCAGCCATCAAATGAGAAAAAACTATATCTAAAAACCAAAACTATCCCCCAGCTCTTTGCATGAACATTGACGAGGCATGTATTTGTTATCTTATAATCAAATCCACAAAATAACAAGTGGAATACAAGCATCTCACCAGACAGGTGTGCTTCCGAGATGGATGAATGTCAATAGAGTGCACAATCCCTGAACTCATTTTTTTATCCCTGCAAACATAATTACACAACAACCATCAGGCAGATTTCTAACACAAAGTAATAAACTTCTATATGTATATCATCACACACACGTTTAGCCTATGCTGAACTAGTAATCATTTGAATTCAGAAAATGTTCAAGAGAGCCACGGCATCCATGCTCAAATCACTGGTGAAATAAATGCGCTTCCACTTCGGTAACATTTTTCTCTTACCAGTTGCCCTTAAAATTAGAAACAGGTCCTCCCGGTTTCCGTTGGTCCCACCACTGAAGGCTGAACCCGTACCCACCGGTAGCAAACTCCACAGTCGAGGCCCACCTCGCCGCAGTGTACGACACCAAACCACCGCTATCAAACAACCTCCGGTAACTCAAATTCGAATCCCCAACACCAACCAAGTTGACCTTCCCATCCTCCCCGGCGGTGACGCACTCGACGCCACCATCCATTAGGTCGACGGAAGAAGCGGGAACAGAATGCAGCGCGCCCTCGGGAAGCGATATCTCAGAGTTGAGCGAGTCGTCAGAGGGATCGGCGAAGAGGAAGTGGAGAGAGCCGGCGGCGGTGGAAGCCACGATGAGGGGTTTCCGAAGGAAGAGCGAGGTCTTGAGAGAGGAAATGCGGGAAGGCAAGGACCATGAGAATTGGGGTTGGAAGGAGAAGGGGTTTGGGGTGAGAGAGTTGATTTGGATGGAGGAAACATCGGAATCAAAGTCAAATAGAGCTAGAACCGCGAATCGATCCAATGGAGATAGTTGAGGAAGCCAACGGACTGCGTCTACGTATTGGTATTGGGGGAACCTGTGTATTGCCGTAGCTGCCATTGCCAGGGTTTCTCTGCAACTGCAACAACCCGGTCAAAACCCAAACCCAGTGTTTAGTTTTCTTCTACAAGTGAATATTTTACACAAAAATTAACAAATATAATCAACATTTTATACTTTTTTTTATAAAATCTACTATGTAATTTTTAATAAATTTTATCTTTTATATTTAATATTTTGTAATATTGTAAAATAACAATTAAAATAGAATTTTTTTTTCAAATATAAAATAAAATAACCCGGAACTTATTTTACAATTTTCATTTTCTCATAATTTTATGACTTTTAATTATTTGAATTTAAAAATATGATAGAGAACTACATTGAAAAAAATTACATGGTCATAGATGGAAAAGTAATTAAGACAAGTTTCTCTTCTACTAACTTCAGTGAAGGGTTTCTGTATTAATCAGTTTGTCTCCTATTTATCTTTCTTGTCCATCTTCTGAACTATAATAAATGGTGAAGGATACAAAAATATTAATAATTAATTAATATTATAAAATTAAAATAGGATAATTTTTTATAAAATGAGCCAAAAAAATGCATATAATTATCACCAAAAGAAAACTACTTATTAAGTGAAAATTGTTTTCATTGAGACTGGTGTTTGAAATTACGAAACTACCCTTTGTGTTTGTGTGACTTAAACTAACATGTTTTGGTTACTGTGAAAGCCTGTGGATAAGAGGAAATGGTAGTCACTGGTACGAGGTGTGGTGTTTTGGGTCTCAATTGCTGTGTTCCTGTGAGGAAATTTGGAACAACGTTGGCAAAAAGGAAGGATTTTGAGGAGAATGGTAAGCCCCAACAGCGACCCTTTTTTCCTCTGAGGATTTCTAAGTCAATTATCTCTCGTGGTGCCATTGGGATGTTTGGATTAGGGTTCATTGATGCCGGGTAAGTCAGTTAGTATGCTTTCTTTCTGTCTGGTTGAGTCTTCTGATTCATGCTAATGCACAAATGTTGTTTCAGGTACAGCGGTGATTGGTCCAGAATCGGAGTAATAACACCACAGAGTGAAGAATTGCTTAAAGTTGCAGCTTTTCTGGTTGTTCCCTTGTGTATTTTTCTAGTTTTTTTTCTGCCCACAGACTCAAATTCTTGAATTTTTCAACTGAATGAAGTGGTGAGTTTGGTTGAAAATCTTGTAAACACTGAATCGATAGGCTACGATAGTTCATCTAAATCTCAGATCATAATTAGGATATGAGTAAGATCCTTCTAAGCCAACTGAGTTGGAAGGTGAACCAACAGGATCCAAAAATGCTAAACGTTTGAAAGAATGTTACTTGGATGATCAATAGAAAATCATAAGAAATGCTTCTTGAATAATCACTGGGGAGTTGCTATACCAGTTCATAGATTTAAAGAAATTTTTCAAAATCTCTTTAAAGTTAGATTTACTATTGGACTATAGGACCTAGATAACTACAATTGACATCGTCTGTAGTAATGAAACGAGGTTTCAAAGATGTATCTTTGTTTTTCAAGAAAGAAAATGGAAAATTGATTAGAAAGACAAATTTTTGTTCTGATATACAAGAGTTTCAAAGACAACTTTTCTCCACTTAATTCTTGATTGGGGTCTTGTTTATGCTAAATATTTAAAAGTTAATGTTTGTTTATATAATTTTTTTTTCTTTTAATTCATCGAAATATTTTTAAAGATAAAATATAGTTCTGAATTTTAAAACAGACAATATTTCTTAAATAAAATAGAGTTATGAATTTTAAAATACATTAAAGATAAAATAGAGTTATGAATTTTAAAAGAGACAATATCTCTTAAATGCAATGTAATGATTGATTCTAAGGTTGGTTTAAAATATACAATATTAAAATATTTATTTATATATAATCAATAAAAATAAAATAATTTTTTTCTAAAAGCTAAAATTTGTATATATGAATTATCAATCTTACATGTTATTAAGAAATTTCAGAAGTTTATAATAAAAACAATATCTATTTAATTTTTAATGTTTTTAAAAAAATCATATTAATTACGTCGTAAAATTCTAGCATATCTCTAATTTTTTATATTTTGAAAGTATACTAACTATCATTCTTGTTCCAAAAGCATAATGATGACTCTTAAGTACAAAAAGCAAAAGTTTCTTATTGTTGGTATTTTACCTAAACATGTAGTTAATAATTATTGGTTTGGAACATGCCATGTTCCTTGGTTGCAACACTCTATTAATTCTTATATTCTTTAAAGCATTGTGTCGATGAAAACAACAAAAACATCTCAAGATTTCAAAAAAATATTACCACGAGAATGTTTGGATGATTTTTGCATTGCAAATATACAAGAAGAAATGTATACCAACAAAGAAGAACATTATATTGTAAAATCATGTAGAGAAAGTGATTTTTTTTTATATTTTTTTAAAAAGATTTAAAGGAACAGTGTGATAGGGTATGATCAAATGTTATATAGATATTTTGACTAGTATCAATAGGTTTTTCTCTTTATTACTCCAATAACAATAACAAATTTACATTTCTAGTGAGGAATCAATGATTCTTGCTAATAAAGAGGAAAACAATAGTCATTGTAATGGAGGAAGAGGAAGAAGATATACAGGGGCTGAGACTCTGGATGAAGAAATTTTGATTTCAAACAATCTGACAATTGTTATACAAAATATAGTGTTCCTTTTATTTGGAATATGGTGTTCTTTCTATTTACAAGCAAACATGAATTATTAATTGGGTCTTTTTGATGTTTGCAGGTTCAATAATGATAGTGAAGAGAATGTCACTTGCACTTAAAATTTAAAGTTTCACTTTTACTCCTAAGCAACGTAAAACATAAAACTTTGTTGACACTTTTGCAATAATCTTCTACTCCTTATCTTAAATATTGTTTTTGCCATTGTAGATGTGTTATATGAAGTTAAAATCTAAATCTAGTACCAATATAAAAAAAAAAAACTTTAATGAATACTATAAAAAGGATCGAATATTTCTCCTCAACAAAAAAATTATTAAAGTTCTTGTTTTTCAATCTAATCTACCAAATTGTTTATGTAACTTTGCTGTTATTTGTATTGTACACTTAATGAATAGATAACAAACTTTTTTTTAATAATAAGCCTCTTCTTGAAATTCTTTATAACAAGTTATCTAATTTTTGTTATCTTAAAAAATGTTTAGTTCGATCGATTTTGCATTTAAATTTATTAAAAAGAAATGAAATCTCATATCCAATAAGTGTTTTTTGGATTTAAAACGTGTTACTAATGGATACATTTTAATCAACTTAAAATTTAGATGTATTTTTATATCCAAAAATGTTGTTTTTTATGAGCATATTTTTTTTCTTCAATAAAATGAATCACAATTTTAGTGATTTTACCTATAATGAAACATACTTCAAATGAGAATAGAAAATGTTTCATTTATCCCAGTTCCAACATTCACAATGACTAATTTTAATTCTAAAATTGTTAATGTTGATATTCCTCTTGTTGAACCTGGGATAAACTTTTGACAAAGAAATAAATTTACAAGGATAAGTTTATATTATTCTTAGACAATCTAATCTAATGAGAAAACCTTATTAATTATAATATTACCATTGTATGGTGATTTATTTTTCGGTTTCACCATCACCATCATTTGTTAAGTAATCTCATTTCTTCTTCTTCAGTAAATGATCTCTATAAGAAAATGATATGTAAGAAAAAGATATATTTCTTATTCTCTTGTGTGTATTTACATCACTCAATGTATAGCAAATATATACAAGTGTATGGAGACTTTATCTCTCCAAATTACAACCTA
>Ga0123342_1011064_pt1 | contig 10047 bp, 5 predicted proteins | sample Turbeawhitnodule_FD_89960 | JGI IMG/M metagenome (GOLD analysis project Ga0123342, IMG submission 89960) | Root nodule microbial communities of legume samples collected from Mexico - Turtle bean Mexico white nodule | ecosystem: Host-associated > Plants > Roots > Nodule | place: Mexico: Nepantla...
AGTCTGTTATAGTCTTTTGGTAGTTAATCTGTTAATACTGTTTAGGTAGTTTCTTCTGTTATCAGCTCTGTTGCGTTTGTAATTGGTGACCTTATATATCTTGGGTTATATACTCTGCATGTGCAATGCAATCACAAGGTTAATAATATTTCCTTTCTTCTCTCATCTTCTTATTCTAAAATTGTAAATTTTTATAACCATTGACGGTTATGTGATTGGTGGAATTAGCATTTAATTCATTATCCATTCAACATATAGCTAAATATTTTAGGATGTTTCATAACCGAATATCTCTTTTTTATTAGATACCGACAACAATCTACTAAGTGTATTATTTCTTACGTTGCTATTATTTAATTACATATTACCTTTATTATACCATTTCTTAACTTTGATTTCAAATTCTTGTGATTTGTATTTTCGCATCAATTTTGCATTTAACTCTTTCGAGTTAAGATAACTTTGATTTTTTTAAGAGAGTCAATTTTTTATACAACAAATTGTCTTTAAAATGGTCATATGTCTTAGACAATAAACACAATGATAATAATATATGATCTTCGTCGTTAATATGTACATGAAATCATTAATTCTGGTCAACTTCTTAATCTCATACTTAGTAGAAGTAATTATTATTGAACAATTCCACATCCACACCAATTTGTTGTGGAATTTTTCAAAACAAGTTCATAAAAAACACATAATTATCACATAACAAAATCGAAATAAAGGATTAAGAAGGAAGAGAATTAAATACAAAAGAATTTAACATGGTTAAGTTAAACGTTAACAAACTTCAATTAATGTTTATTCAATAATTAAGTTACAAGTTACATCATGATTTTGAAGATATCTTTTGTATACAACTAGACAATAACTAGCTTTATGCACATGTGAAACACATGTTTAGTGCTTAACACAAGACACAAAATCCATTGAAAATCGGATAATAGTAGATACAATTGATTGTATAAAAAGTTCTTTCATCATATAAACTTTCAAGATATTCTTCATCAAACAAGATACTCCTTGCTAATAGATAAAACTTTACTATCAAACACTATTATTAGAATTATTATCCACATACTATTATTAATAATAATATTACTAATATTATTATTGATATTAAAATTATTAATATTAATAATAAAAATAATATTAATGATATAATAATAATATTATATATTATTAGTAATAAAAAAAATATTAATAGTAATACTAATAACATTAATAATAAACAATACTTATTTTGTTTAAAATCAAATTATCTTAAAAATTAACTTTTATTTATTTTTCTTTAATCAAACAATCTTTTCCTTTTTTTTTCTCTCTCTCTCTCTTTTATTTATTTCATTTATTTCCTTTCATTCTATTTTTTTTCACTGATCAAACAATATAAAGAGAGGAAGGAAAACGAGTAAAAAATTGAGTAATTTTTTAGTTGTTTGGTAAAAAAAAATGCAGATAAAGAAACATAGTAATATTCCTCTGTTGCGATTTAATTTGTAGAGTTTAAGTTTATACACAAACCTTTTATTTATCTGTTGTAACCTTGACTTCTTAAGCTATAAGTTTCGTGCAAGTTTTAAAGTAACTAAAACAAAATTAGAAATAATAAGTTAACTATACGTGACTGTTTCTTTGGTTAACCAAATCATTATATATTTGAAAGGCTACTATTTTGAACTTGTTTATTTCTGGTTTTACTTGGTTTCAACGTTTTGTGTTCTCATACTACATTCACTCTTCTACTCATCTCCAACCAAATACACTTTTTATATATATACCTCTACAACCTTCATTCATGTATTTTTACTATACACACTTTCAATCATTAATTCAGATTTAATAATTTTTTTAAATCATAATTAATATTAACAAGAAGCCAGACACAAAAACCTTAATAATTTTAAATAAAGTTTCATCAATACACATTACTAGCATTTTTTATTTTTACTCTTTGGTGGTACCTGGTTAAGCATTCCATGCATATAATACAGTAATTTTATGGTATACAAGAAAATTTAAGGTTTTAATACTGTTTGAGAAATTATCTCTTCTTCCATTTATATGTCAAAACTCATTTAATTAATCATAGGAACAAAACACTACTATACAAAAATCTTTATTTATTCCTTGTGCATCCTTCTAAAAACATCTTATACCTCATTACCTTTTTTTTTAATTTTTAACTGTTTTATATATGAGTTTTGGATTAATCTTCTCGTATTTACTAGTATTTTTTTTTTCTTTTTTTCTTTTTATAGTAATATTTTTTTTATGTGGTAGAGATTATTGTTGTTACTTGAGGTGTAAACATAGTTGTGATGTCAAGTTTTATAGTGATGTCTAACATTAGAGTTTTTATATATAAAAAAAAACTAACACTACAAGAAAATCATTAAATAAAAACTAATACTAAAGACCAATAATTAGTTATTATTTGATTAAATTAGAGTCCATTTAATAAACTAAAAATTATTGGTAACTAAATTAGCTTCTATTATTAATAAAAATTTATAAAATAGTTTCTAAATTGGTATCTAACCATTAGCTACCTAAGTTTTAGTTACTTACTACTTTATATTTTAAATTAATCTTTATTAGTCTTTTAGAGACTAATTTAGAATCTAAAATATTAGTCTCTAAAACTTAGGTAGCTAATTTAGTTACAAATTTAGAAATTATTTTATAAATTTTTTATTAATAATAGAATCCACTTTACATATAAATAATTTGTTAGTCTTTGAATTAGTATCTAATTTAGTTAATATAGTGACTAGTTATTTTTTATCTCTAAATTTGATTATTATTTAATAAATTTATTGTAGTTTAACCTAGATATATATGCATTATTTCTTGTATATACTCTAAAATATGATATTAGACAAACATTACTAAAAAGTCCTTAGAGAATTTAATGTCTTAACTAGAGAATTCAATATAAAAATTGTAAATTGTGATTCCAAGGATTTATCTATAAGCTCTAAAACACTTATATATGGTTTCTTATTGGGAAGGTGGACCTTGTAAGATAAGACAATACGTAATTGTAGAGTTAGGCTTCCAAAGTTAGCTTCATGGGGTGAAATACAGCTAAAAATGGTACATTTGTGAGTCAACTATAGTTAGTGAAATCTTAAATACTATACTTTAATGTGAGGTCTTCTTTTGAATATCGTGTGTTAAAATTTTGTAATTCTCCAAATCTTCAATTTCATGTACCCGATTATTAAATACGTAGTTGGTTATATCTAATATGTGAGCTAAATGTTTACCAATATACAAACTTTAGTCTTTAACATAATTAAAAGAATATCAATCAAGTTCACGAAATATGTATTAGTTTAAAAGTATTCTTAAAAATATAATATAATATTCATATTTCATAGTTGTGTTTTAAATATTAAAAAGGTGTTTTTATAATACGCATAGATAAAAGTTTATCATAATCATACATTGTTAGAAGAATGTCTATTTCTTCTGCATTCAAAAAAACTATTACAAAAAGAGATATTTTAAAACAATCATTTACTCCATAATCAAAATATCAAATTTTTAAAATAGTTAATTTATATATAAAAGTAATTTTGAAAGAAATCACTATAAGAGAAATATATATTAGAGTTGGTCAAAAAATCAATACAGATAAAGAAAAGCCAACATTAATTAAAAATTAGCGTCAGTTGTGGATGACATAAACAATTATTTTTATTTTAAAATTTATTTAATTTGATATCAATTTAATCATATTAAATAAAATTAATTTTTAATATTAATTAATTTTTTGTCGGTTTTTTGTGATAATAATTAAAAAAAAACACTTGTAATATTTTCATATTCAACAAAATAAAATCTCATTCTGAAAATTCGATTCCAAAAAACTCTTTCTGAAATGCATTTCATGCATTATGAAAAATTTATTATAAAAATTCTATTCCAAAAATCTTGTTTTGAAATTTCCCGAAAACTTATTTTAGAAGATTTACAAACAGGTATTTCAGAAGTTACTTTAAAAGGATAAAATTGTAGTTTTAAAGTTATGTGGGTACAGTTAGAAATCATGGAATTGTAGATGAAAAAACTACATATCTATTGTATCACCCCTATAGAATTAGGCTTTTCTTCCTGCAACCCCATAATTACTAACTGCGAATTTTGGTTTTGGAATATATATATATATATATATATATATATATATATATATTATTTTAAAAAAATTGTTCTATAATGCATCTCATGTTGTGGAAAGTTTGTTCAAAAAAGTTTGTTTCATTCCTGAAAGCATCTCACATATTCTATATTCTAGAAATTCTATTACTGAAAGTTCATTCCATAATGCATTTTATATGTTCCAAAAAACTTGTTCTATAAATTCTATTTTGAAAATTTAAAAAAAAAAATTGTTTGGAAAGATTTCTAGAACAGATAATTCATAAGTTATATGAAAGATAAAATAGCCATTTTAAAAATTATGGCACTTAGAAATTATTGGAGTGGAGGAAAAAAAGTTGTAGAATAATGACAATAGGGTCAAAGATCCATGGTCCTTTTTTTTCTTTTTCTTTTTCAATTACAATATTAAAACCATTTATCAATTATCATCATGAAGATGGAGTGAGTTCGTCATGTTTGTGAAAAGTAACTCGAACATAGTCACATCGTCTCTCTTTGGATGTTGGCACTTATAGTGCATTTGGTTATTCAATTAAACAAGTTTTAATACATGTAAGCAAAAACAAAATATGTTTGTAAATGTTTTGGTTTTCGACCAGGAAGAAAACAAACATGTGCTTATAGTTGTCTTTTTAAATTTTTCTTTGGTAGATACTCTTAATAAGAAGGGAAACCTTCTTAGCTCCGCCCCAATTAAAATGAAAACGTGTTTTCATTTTATATTTTATCCAAATTTATGTTAATTTTAAAGGAAAGGTTTTTTTTTTAAAAAAAAAGTAATCATCAACCAAAATAGTAAAGTAAATTTTTGACCTATAATTCTTAGGTCGTCTAACTTGTCTAACACAGACACATGAGGTTGGACCAAATTGGTACCTTCATACTTTCTTCCTTTACATACATAACTATGACAAAAATCCAAATTATCTTTGGTTTGCAAGCATTTTAAATTGTACATTTTAACACTCAAAAGTGTATTATAGATTAAACAAAATGTATAATGCAATCTAAAAATATATTTTAAAACTTAAGATGTATTAGGGATGGTATAATTTTAAATATATTTTTGAATTTTAAAAATGTATTTTAAACAATCTAAAAATATATTTCACATTACGTAATTTAAAAATCTAAAAATAAATTCTAGATTACAGTAATTCAAATGTAATTCAAAAATGTATTTCAAACTACATAATATATAATATATAATATATAATATATAATATATAATATATTAATATATTATGTAATATGAAAATATAAAAATTATTATGGATTTCGTGATCTATAATACATTTTCAAATTACACAATTTGAAAATTTAAAAATATATTATAAATTATGTAATCTATAATACATTTCTAAATTATTTAATCTGAAATACATTTTTACGATTATATAACCGAAATATATCCTATGTAATTCGTAACATGTTTTTAATTCCACAATCCATGAATATTTTAGACATTTCCAATACCCCATAGAAGTACAAGTAGTAACCATAGGAGTACGAAAACTAATTATTTCTTTTAGGTCAGAACTTGGAAATATGGTCTTGTGTTATCATGCTCAAATCAAACCGGTCCATCCAATCACTATTCAAATTGAGATCAAAACATTCAAAATTTTGGTCTTACATTATGTATAAAAAAAAATTAAATATATTTTTCATCTGTATTATAACACAAAATTGATTTTTTTTTCTGATCCAAATTTTAAAACATTTAAATACTTATAGTATAAAAATTATTAAAATAATTTTTTTATATATAAAATTAATTTAATTTGATGTTTTAATTCATCAATCCATTGAAAATAATTATAATGTATCGATCTACAATCAAAACAATAATAAATTTTAAAAAAATAACAATTTTTGAAAAAACTAATAATCATTTCACATTTTAAAAAATTTATTCCAATTATTTTTATACTATAATTTAAAGTTTAGACCAGAAACAAAACTTAATTTCATGTTATAATATAATACAAGCACGAAACACATATTTAACCACAAAAAAAATAACTTAAATATATTATCTTGGATACGTAAAAAGAAAGAAGATTAATATTTTAATATTACTGAATTTATTTTAATTTCCTAAAAATCAAGATTAATATTTTAATATTACTGAATTTATTTTAATTTCCTAAAAATCGGAAAGATACATGCATCGTTGTAATTCATTAGGTACAACTTAATGTGGGATTCAACTGTATTGAAATATGAATTGAAAATGTAAATCTTTATTTTATTCTCTTTGTAGACTTTTAGCTCTAACAAATGGTACTTTCATCAACCTACTCCCTTCTAACTCACCACGACCATGAAAAAGGTTTATTTTTATCACCAACAAAAGCTGAGTAATATAGACATGGAGAAAGACAAAAAAATGAAACCAGAGGGCAGCGGAAACTGAAGTGTAAAATTTATAAAATCATTAGGGTTGAGGTTAATGCAGGTAAAACTCAATCAGTTCACTTTCTGAAAAACATTGCCGAAAAACACCAAACATGCACCTCCACATTCATCTGTCTAACGAGCAATCCATCTAACTTCAAAAATGAAACCAATGTCAAATGAACTTCTTTTCTATTTCTTCTAATTTGGCAGGTTTCTTTAACAGCCACTGCTTTATATTGCAGGCAAGAGTTACAAGAACAAACTGAGAGAAGCACAGATTCATAATAATTGCTTCAAAAAGGAAAGGATACTTCTCAGGAGGATGCATGGTCAAGTAAACTATGTGAAGAACAAAATAGCAACATAAAATAAGGAACATGGTGGCTGAGCCCATATAATTACTCTGGTGATTACTCTCTCTCACTCTGTGTTGAACAGGCGCATTGAGTATCAGGAAAAAGAGAGCAAGCAAAGCCAAATATGCAACAACCAAGTTATCCCGACATATCAGAGGAAACATGGAGAGCATGGCGAATTGTGTGAGCCACTTGAAAATAAAAGGCTCTTCAACAGCCAGAAGGGTTGCTGGAAGAAGTGGCAGCAAAATAGACTTCTCATGCACTGTAAGGGAAAAAAAAGGGGAACAGACAAATTTCTCATAAGGTTTTTCATAACAATCTTTTTTCATAATTCTGGAATATGAAAGAAAAGAAATACTACCAACCTTGAAAAGAAAACAAGTAAAACGAGAAAGAACTATTAAGCAGCGCATAAAGGAAACCTCGGTGGCTGGGAGACCTTATTTGTTGAATCATTGAAGGAAGACAGGTTATAACTGTTGCAGTGAAGCTGATAAGCTTCAGAGACTCGGTTGTGAACAGTCTTTTCCACTTGACGACAACTGAAGAGGCACACCAAAAGTTGGCCACGTAATCCTCAAATAATCCCCTTTCAAATGGAGCAAGACGCGAGAGGACCTGTGTTACAAGTGCCACATGCAAATAACAAGGGTCCTTTATAAGGATCAGAAAATAGTTGAGAAGGCATCTCTGCTGTTTAATTTAATGTATCAATCAACACCCACGGCTAAGTTTAACTTATACTACGGCCATATCTACATTGAAATCCCTCAGACTTTAGACCTATTGCTCTCTTATCAAACAATCAATTTCTAATACCTCATTTAAGGCTTCACATTCATAGCTTTAGTTGCAAATTTTCACTTTGCCAAATTCATCTATGAATATCATACTTGGCCAAAGATTAATTTTTCATCTTCATAATACTCCCTAAACTGTAGCCTGTATTAGTGGAACTTATACAAAATACTAAAGCAACAGAAGTTTTACTCTTGGAAGAAAGGTAACACAATTTCAAACCATAAGCATGCCTAGCATTCAAGAATGATAGAGATTCTTTCACGGAGGTGACTAATTTGTTGAAATGAAATTATGGCTTTTAAACATGCAGTAAGTGGTTGCATGTTTTCCAAATATCAAATAAAGAATACAATGAGTGAAACAGACAACATTGTTTAATTTGCAAGCATGCTGTGTAATGATGTTTAAACTACGGTGCATAATGATTTTTAAACTTTCCGTGCATTCACATACATTGATTATAAAATTATAAGAGAAATACAAAGCAGGAAGATCAGGAATCCTCACGAGAGCACTGAAAGAAATACTAAAAACACTTAAGGAGAGATTAAACAATCAAGTGTAATGAAGACACCACTTAAAAAAGTAGGGGCATAAACCACGAGGAAGATAGAAAAAATATCATGTGATTCCTATTCTGAAAAAATTTCACATGTATAGACTAGCAGCTTAAAATTCTAGCATTTTGCTCCAACCAAATAAACCTCAAATCTACATTCAACTCATTTCCCAGAACCATAAGAATAAAAAAAAATATCAAGGAGGACAAACAATGGTATCATCAACTGTCTAACAGACTCAACACAACAGGGGAATAAGTAGCTTACAAACTCCTATAATTATTACCTTACACAACATTGAAGACAGAGCGGGATATGAGCTATGCATTTGAGGATTAAATGTTGAGTGTTAATCTAGAAATTTCATAGATCTGCTCCTTTATTTGAAAGATTCACCAAATGACATTAATACTTCATCCGTGTTCTAGAATGCATGAAAACATCCCTTCTAATAGACATATTCAAGGCTCGTGTTACTTGTTTAGTTCTGATGTCCAACTTTTTTATTACTTTTATTCACAAGCAACTATCCAAACCAAGACAATTCTTAATTAGTATACTGATTACTGACTACTCAGCAGACAGCACAAAGGACAAATACTATTATCAAATTACTAAATAATAAACATAAAGAATTTTGAATGAAAATCAGGAAACAAAATAATTTTTAGGATAATTAGTTGATTCCACAAGTGGCACACAGGCCTCAAAGATGTAGCAAAATCAGGAATATGCACACATAAAGTCCAGATCATATGGTCCTACGAGATAGATAGGAAAACATGATCACACAGTCAAGATTATGTCATACAAATAAATTAACCAATTATATATCATCATTGAAAAGCTTTCTGACAGTACAGATACTAAATCAGTTTACAGTAGCCTTCAAGATGAAATCCATTCATGAGGCATTTAGTCTAGCCCAAGCCAGATTTCACCCAGGTCGGATGAATACCATAAGCAAAAGGCAGGAGCAACATAAATATTTTGACTACAAAATGCCCTACCAATTTCTGAACGATCAAATGAAACTTAAATGAAGGTAAAAATTCTAAAGCCTTTGTTCAAGGGAAACAAAGACGGTAAAGGTAAGAATATGAAACAAAAATACAAGTTCAGAATACAAATGCACTTTGTACCAGGCAATGACAACATTGTTACCTCTAAAATGGATTGTGTTGAATATAGATAAGGCCACCACACAGCTGCAAACGTTCCTAAAACAAACAACCCAAGTTTTAACACCTCAAGGATTGGATGTTTCCGCCTCAGGCATTTGCCTAGTAGATGGCTGAAAAATGCAGGTGCAAAATATGCACTCATCTGAAAAAAAATGATACGCATAAGGTAATTAGCAATCACTGCTGGAGAGTAAACCACAAAATGAGACCAGATGCAATCATCACTACTTTGGATACAGTACATTCTGTTCTTAGCTTATTAACAGCAACCTAATCCATTACTTTCATTTGCCATTTCCTGACAACTATATGCTATTTTTTTTTTATCAGCAATGAATTAATAGAATTTAAAAGAAACACTTTAGGGGTGTTCCAACCCTTATACATAAAAATTCCTAATTAAGCATTCAACAATTAGATCAAAGTTAAGCGATACACCACTTAACTCAAAACCTTAAACTAGTTAAAGATACTCAGTCCCAAAACCTGAATCTGCATAAAACCAGCACACAACAAAACCAAGCCTGGTGGCGAGGGAGAACTGCTAGAGAAAGCAGCATATGC
>Ga0123342_1011065_pt1 | contig 10047 bp, 6 predicted proteins | sample Turbeawhitnodule_FD_89960 | JGI IMG/M metagenome (GOLD analysis project Ga0123342, IMG submission 89960) | Root nodule microbial communities of legume samples collected from Mexico - Turtle bean Mexico white nodule | ecosystem: Host-associated > Plants > Roots > Nodule | place: Mexico: Nepantla...
AATTTTTGTAATTTATTATATCTATCAAGTCAAAATATATATTATCTTAATTATATATTTTATAATTATTAAAAAATTACTTAATACATTAAAAAGTCAAAATTATTAATTTTATATGTATCAAATATTTAATAATATTAATAATAAAAATAAATAATAATAATAATAATAGTTAATAATATTAAAAATAAATATAGTTATTTATATAATAATAATAGTAATAATAATAGTAAAAATATATAGTTTTTATATAATAATAATAATAATATTAATTAAAATAAATAATTATATAAAATAATATTTTTTATTATTATTATTTATATATTTTTAAAAATAAAAATAAATTTATAAACTTACATTTTACAATTTTAAAAAAATTAAAAATTTTCACACAACCATTACATCATTTACAAAATTCAATAAACTTTCCTCAGAAATCTACTCTTACATACCCTAATCCAAACAACTTTGCTTTCTTCTTAAATCCCTCCAATTTCACTCTTTTAAATCTCCTTTCCAATCCAAACACACCATAAATGTTATTGTGAAATTAACACATTTTTAAGTGAAATAAAATATATTCGAGAAGTTTGAAAAATAAAATATATTTGAGAAGTTTAAACGTTACAGAAAGACAGTAGAGAACCAACCCAACTACTAAACTATGTGTCATAAAATATTTGTTTTAAAATAATACATGAGTAATTTGTTGTTTAAAATCCTGAATCTATATTTTAGATATAAAAAAAGGAAAAAATTAATTTAACTCTGAAAAATAAAATGTGACAACCTATTATAATAATATAATAATATTTTAAATTAAAAAAAAATATATAATTAAAATATTAATTTATTTAAATTTTAAATGATTGTTTTAATTACTTATATAGTTATCCGCACATAAAAAAATGTAACTTTATAAAACTAACCTCAACTCAAATATATATTTTGAATTCATATTTAATTTAGTTGGACTTCAAACCAAAACCTACACATAATCCACCAAGATTGGTAATCATCACCACAACATGACACCCTTGAAGCAGAGTAACTATTACCTTTTGCCATTGTAGCTGCAACTATCAGGAAACACCCTTGGTCCATCTTTCGTCATCTCTGTTGAAACCCTTAGATTCCATCAATCACCTGCTTGCTCCTTTTTTCAGATCAAGCTAAATAGAACAAAAAATAAGGAAAATAAATTAAAATAAATAAATAAAGAAATAATGGAATGGATTCTATGTCACCCTCCTGTTGCCTCATCAGCTGGCTTCAAGGACGACAATAAATTATTCTATCACGATCTTTTTTTTATCAGCTATTCTATCACGATCTTATTAATGATGTTAAATCCTATGGGTCATAATTAAGTGAAGTTAACAGTATTTTTAATTATTTGTTTAAGCTTTAATATAACTTTGTCATATTTATTAGATATTGATATTGTTTAATAACTTGGTATTATTACATATTGTTTTAAAATTTTAGTTATACATTTCTAAATTTAAGGTTCTTTATATGATAGGAAAAGTTGAAAAACAGGTTATTCTCGAACGAGATTGTAGTCAAGAGAACGATTTTGATTATTCTTTGGTAGGTCGGTTTACACTTCCTTCCTTCTTCTTTGAATGAACTCCTCCTTCTTCTTTCGTCACTCTGCCTCTTGATTTTCATGATTTTCAGACTCGGGTAGTACCTGCAAAAAGCACTCTGACGCTCAAGTGAGAATTCTGTATTCGACACTCGGTACTTTGAGTATTGTGTAATGACGTACTCGATTCTTGGAATATGTGTCTATTTGTATTATTATCATGAGTCATTTGTTATTATGTCAGATTAAGGAGTTGAGTCATGCTTAAGAGTACATTACCTAGTGTTTGATCACTGATTAGTCTCATTAATTCTGTTTAAGCGTAATGGTTTTTGTGGTGGTTGGCTTCGACTAGGTGCCGAGTCATGGTCTCGGTCGTGCGGACCCTACCAATACACTTGCCCCCAGGCTCGAGGATGTTTAATCCGAAGAGTCTTTGTCTGAGGTCGTTGTGACGGTTAGGCTTCCCGAGGTTGGACGTGACGTTGGCGGCACCAAACGCGTGATGTGACGTGCATTAATGAGTGGGTTTTAGGTGCCATCTGATGAGGGAGATCCAACGGTTGAGATGAAAGTGAGGTTTCGTCTCTCAAGCCCCTCAAAAGCTATAAATAGTGGTCTCCCTATAGTTCTGAGTTACTACTTTACTTGCTTCGATATCCAAAACTCAATCGTCCTGACGCGTTGCTTACCTTACACCTCGAAAGGTTAGTCATGTCTTCCTTTTCATCCTCTTCTTCTTCTGGCTCCTCCACGATCGAGCCTTTGTCGGTCGGGGCAATTCAAACGTTGCCCCCGTGGAGGATTCTGTAAGGGGTGACGATCCGGACGGTGCTTTCGATCGGTCAGATTCCCTTGAAGGGTCATCCCATAGTTCAGGATTTGACTGGGTTGATCCCAAGGTGACCGACTTTATCTCTATCTACCGGAACTCGTCTTCCATTGACTCCTTCATGGATAAGTCTCATTTGTTAACGCCAGATGCTTCTAACAACATCTTGGCCATTGATTATTGTAGTTTGACCAACACTATTTGTATGGATCGATCGTCCTCTAATGGTCCATTTTCTTTGTATATTCCTGTCTTTTTTTTTACCAAGATGTTCCCCTGCCTTTTGATGACTTCATGATAGGTTTCATTCGGACACTTAATGTAGCCCCTTCGCAACTCCATCCCAACACATGGGCTTCCCTCCAAGCCTTGGCTCATGTGTGACATGCTTCATATTCGTCCTACTCCTTCCACCTTCCTGCACTACTACACATCGCACCCGTTTGACTCGGTTAGCTGATTATCTCTTATCGACCAACCAGGTAATATTCTTTTTGCCCCCTTCACATCCTCTTACAAAAATTTCAAGGGAAAATTCTTTAAAAATTTTATCGAGCCTGAGGGTAGGGGCTCTTTTTTACGAGTTCGGGCGGTCCAAATTTTCTTTGTATTGGATCAAGACCCCTACCCGCTTCAAGCAATGGCCTTGTTCGGTCGCTAGTGTCGAGGAGCAGGAAGTCTGTAACTTGTTTGATAAACTCTCGAGGAGGCTTCCTACCTGCAAGATCCTATCGGTATATAAGTCGTCCCAGAGATGGACTGATTTTCAGGGTATGCTTGCATTATTTATTGCTTTAACACTCGTTCAACATATGTTGTTGGTTAATATATTTTCTTTGTTTCAGATATCATGGCAAACGAAGCTCCCCAAGCGGTCGACATCTTGACTGCTTTTCGCAAGAAGTCGGTCGATATGGCCATGGAAAGCTTAAAGACGATTGCTGCCGACAACACGTCCACTCCAGGGGTTGGGCCCTCCATCACCCCCAAAGAAAAGAAAAGAAAAAGGAGGGACATCGCCACCACTACCCGAATGCGAAACGTCACTCCACGACGACCTCCTCACCCTTCTCCCATTCGGCTTGAGAGCCCCTCACCTACCAGGGCCCCACTATCGAAGCTGCTGCCAATCACCCCTTGGCGCTACTTGGTGGAAATTCCAAGTTCTTGAGGGGTGTTCGGATTGGTTTGACACTGAACAAGGGGAATCTTTTCTCTTCGATTCCAGAAGACGAGCTTCTTTTGGCATCGATAAAGCTGCATTGTCGAGGAGTGGTGTTGGCGCGACTGGCTACTGACTCCCGCAATCGCAAATTTGAAGCGATATCTCAGGTCGAGCACGAGCTGTCCGAGGCTACCTTTTCTTTGGAGTTGGCATTGAATCAAGTGTCGACTAATGAGTCGAGAGTAGTTTGAGCTGAAGCTAAGCTCGAGCTCGGTGCGCCAAGTTGATGGTCTGATAGGAGGCTAAGAAGAAAAGGATTGTCGAGCTGGAGAAGGCCATGGAAGAGTTGAAGTTGGACAACTCAACCCTGCAAGCCAATAAGGCTTCTTTGGAGGACGAGCTCTTCACTCATGAGAAAAACATCGTCGTCATACTGGGCGAGACCTTTAATCAGGGCATCCGACAGGCGCACCTTCTATACAGGGGTCCCCCTATCGCGGGTGACTTGAGTTGGATGAGCTTCGGGTGTTGACGTCGAGGGCTGCTTGTGAAGATGAAGACAAAGACCATTAGGTTTAGTCTTAATTTTTTTTCTCTCTCGGGGCTGGTGTGGTATCTTTTTGTTCCCTTAGGGCCGGGGTGTGGCCTCCATCTTTTCTTTCAATCAATGAATCGGTCATTCTGTTCATATCTGTTTAATCATAATGCAAGTTATAAGTAGTTTAAATTGTCCATCGGTCGGACCGAATTGCAATTAACATTCATTTTGCTTAAGTTAGTGAGTGTCGTTCGGGATGGCTAGATAGGTTGAGCATGGTTATTTAAACCGTCTTTTAGGAGTCAGGAGGGTATATCAGTTGAGGTTTCATCCTTGACCGACCTGTGTCTTCAAGTGTTGGTAGGATATACTATTTAAGGTTTCGTTCTTAAGATTCTCGTCGTTCAGTGTTCAAGAGGGTATACCATTTAAGATTTTGTCCTTAACCGATTCTCGTCTTTGGATGTCAGTAGGATATACCGTTTAAGGTTTCGTCCTTAACCGATTCTCGTCGTTGAGTGTTTGGGAGGGTATACCATTTAAGGTTTCATCCTTAATCGTTTATCGTCATTGGGTATTGGTAGGGTATATCGTTTAAGGTTTTGTCCTTAACCGATTCTTATCATTGAGTGTTCAGAAGGGTATACTGTTTAAAGTTTCATCCTTAACTGATTCTCATCGTTGGGTGTCGGTATGATATATCGTTTAAGGTTTCGTTCTTAACCGATAACTTCTCAATCAGACTTTCGTGTTATACTGCCTCGCTATTCAAAACTTGCATGCTGTCGCTCTTGTCTCGGACCCTACAGTACACCAGTGTTGTAAATTATGAGGTAAATTTGGTTGAATTATGAGGTAAATTTGGTTTTCTAGTGGTTAAATCCAACCTTAAAATTGGAGTTGAAGTGTTGTCTATCCACATTGCTCATTTATTTAAGTTTGATTAGAACATAGTTGTTTTATGAGAAGATATAAAAATTCTGAAAATCTCATTTAGGGTATCATCTTTCGTACAGGGTGTAGACTACGGGTCGTGAAAAAAAATATTATACAAAGAAAATATTTATTATGGTTTTTAGATTTAGAAATTTACAGCAAATTTGTTTTGGTCTATTAAGTTAAAAAATATGTTAATTTCTTAAATTAAAAAATACTTTTTAGTTTTTAAAGGTCAACTAATGGAAATGATATGATATTTAAACATGAATAGTTTAATTAAATGATGGATCTTGTTCTAACCGAATACTCATAAAAATTTGTATCACACTAATCAAAAAGTTTGTATTCGGATTAATTTGATTATATATGTTGGCTGAAAAGATCATTTGGTCCATTTTTAAAAACAATAAAAACAAAATATATTTTTAAATTTAATTCATATTATTAAGTTTTAATTTTAATTTTAGGTATAATTATTTGATATATAAATAAATAGAAGTTATATCACATGAATGTGTTTAAAAAGTAATATTATTTTTTTAATATAATTATTCTTTTAAAGAATGAAGGGGTCAACTTGACTTTGCTGGTCAAACAAATTGGATAAAAAAAAATGATCCAGTTCAAGTCATATTACAATTTTTTTAACTCGATTTAGCTTGGCTGAGCTTTCATATTAGATCTAATATATTTTGATATTTAAGAATTGCTTTTCATTATTTTTTATGTTCTTTATGAAAACTAAATTCTCTTAACTTTCAACTCCTAGATTTATTTTTACTGTAGAAGACAAAAATAAATTTACTTTAAACTTTGAAGAATAGAAATATATATTGAAAAACACATTAGAATCGATTATTTAGTGACAACTTCAAGATTCTTCTTTTTCTCGACTCCATATTCTTTTAAAGATATTTTTTTTGCTGTGCTTTTTTTTAAAAAAAACCTTTCCTGTGATAGCTAATATTTTCGCATGTTAGTTTCAGAAAATAAATTTATTTTACACAATTAAATTATAAAAAAATTAGTAGATATAAAATTTATGATAATTACAAAAATGTAAACAATTAAGACGCATAGTGAACATTAATAAAAAGATAAATTTTAGATGTAATTTCTGAATACTTTTACTGGTATTCTCAAATTAAAGTTAGTGAACTGATGATCATATGGAAAGTTTCGTTAGGTCCTACATAACCATAGTATTTAAAAAAAAACATATCTGGTCTAATAAGTTTAAAGAAACTAGTAATAGGAAAAAAAATTAAAGTATTTATTTGGATAATTTATATAATAGAAATTTATGATGGGAAGAAATGCACGAAAGCAACACACATAATCACAAATCATTTCCAGAGAATAAACAATACAAGATTTAACGTAGTTCGGCCGCCAACTACAACCTACATCCACATGGACAACTATTAGGTTTTTATTTCTGTCTTGTTGCACATCAATTACAATGATCTTTAAATAGAGATTATAAAAGGAATACAATGATTAAGCTCACTCACTAAACATGGTGTCTAGTCAGCCCAACCCAATTGGTCTTGACTTCATACCCAACAATCTTCCACTTGAAACTACGGAACAATGTGCTTCAACTGTGTACAATGATTAAACTCACTCACTAAACATGATGTTTAGTCAGTTTAATCAAATTGATCTTTACTTCATACCCAATAATTTATATATAAGTTTTTAAAGTAAAATTTGAGTTTGATTAAACAACAATATTTGAAAAGCTTAATTATAAACTGTATTTAAATTTTGTCCATGATTTTAAAATTGATTCAAAAGAGGATGATTATTATTTTGAGGATCATATCCTTGAGTGAAGTCACGTCATTTAAAATTCTCCAAAAAGCAAAAGCAAAAGCAAGTATAGATGATGACTTAATGCATGATGTGCATGTGCCCCACTATTCCATGAAGGAAAAGAAAGCAATTAAGCATACATTAATCTTATAACAAGAGGACAAGATCCAGAGTAAACGGTCCAAACAAGGCATTAGGAGAATAAAGAAGTAATTAACCTCGAATTGGATTAGCAAAGAAGGTATTTGCTATTAGTTTCTAATAATCTGCTTAACTCAATGTATTCATTTCTATTAATAAATAACGTGTATTTTCTATTAGGATATTTTATATTTTCAGCTGCTTCAAAAATCTCTATCCAATTTCTGATTTCATGCCACAAATACTGAACAAATTTGCATTATTTTCAACGCCGTAAATGAGTTTCTTTTCCTATTTAAACGTGGAGGCAATATTTTCTTGATTGACAAAATAACAAAGAAAATAAACCAAATTAGTTGGTGAGAAAAGAACTGTGTTCATATTAAACGTGACGTTCAATTTTAAACTTATCAACTCCTATTTCTCTTCCCTCGTTTACGTCAATATTTTACTAATTATAGTAAATTCTTATTTTTTAGCTTTCGTTGCTACTTGAGTGGTATTAAATGTTATTAGCCTCCTCAGCTGTAAATACTCGTATAGCTTGACCAAAGGTCTTAGATGATGTTATTTTACACACAAAAAACTTCATTTAGTGTGATGTACAAATTTTCAATGATATAACAAGTTTTTATCAATAATAATTTGTCACAACAATCTAATAAGTTTTCTAATAACATTAACTCAAAGAAAATAGGGGGGAGAGAGAAAAAAGATATATCTAAAATCATAAATATGTATATTTGAGATTTAAAGATAAGCTTCTTTTATAAAATTGCCTAGACTAAATAAATAAATACATAAGATAAAGTAAGAATAAAATATCTATTTTTTAAATTTATTAAATTAATTACTATAAATAAACTAATTTTTGTAGGATATCATTCAAGATAACATCACTATAAGATAATGATATCCAATTAGATTGATACTTAAATAATCATATACTTCCTCAGAGTAAAACTAAAAAGAAAATAAAATATAAACCAACTTGAGAAAGCAAAATCAAAATTCATGTAATAAAGAAAATTGATATTCAGGTAATAAAATCTTGCTTATTCTTTAATTTCAAACTAGCTAGACAATCAACACATCGATATATGTGTCAAACTTTAAAATTTAACCATCTACTCATTCGTATACAAAAATTTTATCTATCTCTCAATGGACAAGGCACAATACTAGGTTTATTATTAGAAGAATTTATCAATGATTCTTTTCAAAAAAATTACTAGTTATGTAAATCTCATTAGTAATAAGATTTCCATTGGTAATAAGATTTTTTATTATTTTAAACCCAAGTATGAGTAAACTAATTACTAATTATTAATTAATGTTTTATCACATGTGCTTATACTTATATACTGTGAGTAAACAAACCAATGAGTAACTATTAATTAATCACATTTATGTATGCTCTTTGAGGCTTTTCACAGCTATTAAGCTTAACTTTGGACGTCATTATTTTGGTGTTTAACCTTTTAAATCGTGCAAACTTTCTCATAGAGCCTATAATTAACTTCTCTGTTCATGTAGGGACGATAATTACATTCATGTTATTTTTACTCTAAGTTTGTGTTCTTCGAAACAATTACTGTTTCATCACCCACCCTGCTTCTCACGTTATATATTGCCATCAAAATTTTCAACATATCTCTCACGTTATTAATCCTAATTAGAAGCTATGCCATTTTAGTAAGTCACTTTATGTGGTAAACTTGGGGATCACAAAATCAGAATTACCAACTATATATTAATCTATTACCTTATTTTCTGTAACAAAAATCTTTATCTTTATCTAAATTACATTTGGGTTTACCATTTTCTCTACAATTTTGTACTGCTGGAAGTAAAACAAAAGTTGAAAGTGTACTGTTGAACCCAAATTTTCAATACATACGCTTAATATAATCTATCTATGATTTCTATATTGTAGTTGTAGATATCAATTTCTTTCCTGAAAGGATGTAAAGGTGTTCAAACGGTAACGAGTTTTTCCCGTTTTTTGTTTTCGGCCCAAAAAACATGTAAAGTTGCTCTGAGGAACTGATTCATGGACCAAAAGTGCTTCTTCCTGCACCTCCTTCCCTTGTTCAGCCACCCCCATATACGTTTAAAATTCCAAATTTGTCCTTCAGTAAAAAAAGATAAAAATAGAAAATTTGTTTTACTTTCTACTCATAGTGAAAATGAAGGTGTTTGGTGCTTGGTGCTTGTCGGTGGTGATAGTGGTGCTTGTAGTGGTAACCGTGGAGGTGGTGCTGTTGCTGTGGTGGGTGGTCTTCACTGCGCTCGTATTCTCCGTTTGTAGGTAAGTCTTCGTGCTTTAAACACTTATTTCTCCGGATTGAGTTAATCCGCTAGATCACCGAATTGTATAATCCGTGCAATGAACTTCATGTTATCCACCCCTAAAATCCAGAATGTTTTTACAATCCGTAAGACAACATTAAAGTGTTCCGGATTAGTTAAAGCGGGGGTAAACCGGATCCGGAACAAAGATACTCACTTTTTCGGATTGTGTAATCCGGAAGTCATTTTAGAACTTTAAATATGACTTATGGATTATGTAATTCGGAATGCAATTTGCTGTTTTAATTTGACTTATGGATTAAACAATCCGGAAGTCACTTTGAAGTTGTGAAATGCATTATGGATTATCTAATCTGGAAGGTTCTATTTTACTTATGGATTACACTGTCTGGAAGGGTAATTGAATGTTGTTTTTATTTTGCATACTTGTTTGAATTTATGAAAATTAGAATAAAATAGAAATTTATGTTTTATGAATGAAGGTGTAAGTATGGACATGGAGGTTGAATTGATTACAAAAAGATCGGATGAAGTAGAAATGATATATATGGAAGAATTAATGAATTATGTGCATCAACATGAATTATTTGAAGAGGATTATGGTACTCATTTTACAACAGATGAGGTGAATAAAATTTCATTCTATTTATGTTTATTGCTTTATAATTTGAAGAAGTGTTTTTGTAATATTGTTGGAATAACTTTGTGTA
>Ga0123342_1011066_pt1 | contig 10046 bp, 11 predicted proteins | sample Turbeawhitnodule_FD_89960 | JGI IMG/M metagenome (GOLD analysis project Ga0123342, IMG submission 89960) | Root nodule microbial communities of legume samples collected from Mexico - Turtle bean Mexico white nodule | ecosystem: Host-associated > Plants > Roots > Nodule | place: Mexico: Nepantla...
ATAGTCAATTTACATGTCTGTTAGTATTCCTATTTTATAGCTTCTGGTAATTGTAATTTTATTATATATATGATTGAGTAAATCAAAATGAATTATATCAGTTTTGCAATTTTGTGTAATTACGTTCAATCAGTTGCTACAACCTTTTGTCCTCTTTTATTTTCTTCAATTAGTTCCTACACATGCATCACAGGATTCTTAGCAGGCTTAATTGTTGAGTTGTTGTCGCAATAAACAGTTGTAGAATTATTTTGTACATGTCCAAGATTTTCCAAAATCCTTCTTAGCCAAACTGCTTGACAAGCACATGCAGCTGCAACTATAAATTCTGCTTATGTAGTAGACAATGATACTATGGGTTGTTTTTTGGATAACCAAGATATTGCACCAGAACTCAATAAAAACACATACCCCGAAGTACTCTTCCTATCATCCAAGTCTCCTGCATAGTCGTTATCTGTGTATGCCACTAGTTCTTCATTTCCTCCCTTCTTGTACAACACTCCATAGTCAACTGTCCCTTTTAATTATCTTAAAATCTTCTTAGTTGCTTGTAAATGTAACTTAGTAGGATGCTCCATGTACCTATTGATGAGACTAACGACAAACATAACATCTGATCATGTAGCAGTTAAGTACATGAGACTTCCCACAATCTGCTTGTAGTAAGTGCTATCAATTTTCATGACATCTTCATCCTTTTGAAGCTTTTCTCCAGGAATGATTGGATTAAATACCAGATTACTTTTCTCCATTCCGAATTTCTCCAACACATTCAGGGCATACCTTTTTTGACTAATGAATATACCATCAAATTGTTGCATCACTTCTACTCCAAGACAGTACTTCATCTTTCCCAAATTAGTCATATCAAATTCAATCATCATAGATTTTTAAATTCAGCAAACATTGACTCATCATTGCCAGTAAATATAAGATCATCAACATACAAACTTATAATTAGAAATTTACCGTTAGAGCTTGTATTGACAAACAAAGTATGTTCATGAGGGCACCTTTCAAAGTCTTCTTTGAGAAAATATGACTCTATGCGACTGTACCAAGACCGTGGAGCTTGTTTCAGTCCATAAAGCGCTTTCTTCAACTTATACACCTTATGCTCATTGTCCTTGATTTCATATCCACAAGGCTATTCAACAAACACTTATTCATTGAGGACACCATGTAAGAAAGCGGACTTCACATCCAATTTATAAATGGTCCATCCCTTTTGAGCTGCAAGTGCAAGCATTAGTCGAATTGTATCCAATCTTGCCACAGGTGCAAAGACTTCATTGTAATCCACTCCGTATTGTTGAGCATACCCTTTTGCCACCAACCTGGCCTTATATTTGTCTACTTCTCCATTCTCATTAAGCTTTGTTTTGTATACCCATTTCAATCCAATTTTCTTTCCTCCAACTGATAATCAATTCCCATGTGTCATTCTTCTCTATTGATTCCATTTCCAAATTCATGGCATTTCTCCATTTTTCACTCTTCACAGCTTCTACAAATGAAATTGGATCAGTAGTTGCAAACATGGCCAAATTGATCATGTCTTCTTCTTCAGAAAGTCATGTTCCACTTTCATAGTCCCTCATCCAAACTGGTTGTAGTCTAATTCTTCTAGTTGAATCATGTGATCTCTCATCAGTTAACTCATCTAAAGTAGAGTTCACTATTTCTCCTTCTATTTCTTCATTGATGTTCACTTCATCATTGACAACTTCATTTTGTTCATCTTCCCACTCTAGGTTGACTGTAATGATTTTCTCATGTATTTGATCCCAATCACAACATCTATCTTCTTCAAACACAACATCTCTACTCACGATGATCTTCTGAGAAACTGGATCATACAACCTGTATGCCTTTGATTCGTCACTGGTACCAAGCAGAACACAATTCATACTTTTGTTATCTAGCTTTGTTCATTTGCTGTCAGGTATGTGAACATGAGCTAGACACCCAAAAACTCTAAAATACCCAACTGATGGCTTTAGTCCACTCCAAGCTTCTTCTGGAGTCTTATTTTTAATTGCAATTGTTGGACATCGATTTAGTATGTGAACAACCCAGTTAACTGCCTCAGGCCAAAAAGTCTTTGGAATATTTTTCTCATAAAGCATGCTACGAACCATGTTCATGATAGTTTTGTTTTTCCTCTCTGCTGTCCCATTTTGCTGTGGCGTATACGCAACTGTCAATTGTCTCCTGATACCATTCTCCTTGCAAAAATCAGTAAATTGTTGTGATGTAAATTCACCACCTTTATCAGTACATAGACATTTTATGAATGTACTTGTTTCTTTCTCTACATGGCTTTTTTTACTATTGGAGATAGGTGTAATAGAGTCGCATATGTCAGCATGTACCAACTGTAGATTTTGAGAAGCTCTCCATGTGCTTTCTTTTGGAAATAGATCTCTTTGCTGTTTTCCCGCTAGACACTCTTTACAAATTTTGGAGGGAGACTTGAGTGGTGGCATGCCATTCACCATTTTTTGTTGCTCAAGAATCTTCATGCCTTTAAAGCCCAAATGCCCATATCTGCAGTGCCATAACTGAGTTGAATCTTCTGTAATTGTGTTAAAACAAGCTGTCACATTTGATTGAGGCTTAATAGATAAAATGAACATTCTGTTTGAGGACATTCTTGCTTCCATGATCAAGCCTTTCTCTGAATGATAGACCTTACATCTTCCACGTTGGAAGAGGATTGTTAATCCCTTCTCTTGCAACTGCCCAATACTCAATAAGTTGTTTTTAGCTCAGGTACATAGAATACTTCAGTAATGATATGGGAGATTCCATTTAATTGAAATCTCACATTACCTTTTCCCTTCACAATCATACTGGAATTGTTTCCCAACTTCATTCTTTCTCTGAAATTTTCATTTAAATCAGAGAACAGTCCCTTTTTGCCACACATGTGACTGTGACTCCAGGAACCATTCATCTTCCTTCTGCGCTTGTGTGTCCTCCAGATGTGTCATCAAAAGCATTTCATCTTGTGATTCTACAAAATTTGTTGTATTCTCCTTACTTGGACATTCATATTGAAAATGTCCAAGTTTATGGCAATGGTAACACTCCACAGTGGATTTGTCAAAACTTGACATGTCTCTTCCTCTTCCACGAAATTCTCCACAGCCTCGACCTCTTGCTCCCCCTGCTTTGTTTTCAGAAGTTGCCTTCAATGCTTGTTCTTCAATCATAGGACTGCTCATGCACCAAGAGAGTACTATGTAGCTGGTCAATAGATAACGTATCAACGTCATTTGATTCCTCAATAGAGCAGACAACATAGTTGAATTGTGGAGTCATTGATCGCAAGATCTTCTCAATAATAGTAACATCTGGCGTAGCTTCACCATGAATCCGCATCTTGTTAGCTATGGTGAGGGTTCGAGCAAAATATTCATTCACTGATTCTCCAGCTCTCATTTGAAGAATTTCAAATTCCTTTCGGAGTGCTTGCAGGTGTGCTCGTTTCACCTTTGCTGTCCCTTGATGATTTTGCTTCATTGAGTCCCAAATGTCCTTAGCCGTATCTTTCTTCAATATAGTCTCCGAGATAGATTTGTCAATTGCTTGAAAAAGATAATTTTTCACCTTTAAATCCTTGAGTTTCTGATCTTCAAAGGCTTTCTTTTGCACCTCAGTAAGGTCAGTAGCACGAGTTGCTTCAGGGATTTTAGCTTCCACTAAATGCCAATATTCCTTAGACCGCAAGAAATTCTCCATAAGCATTGCCCAATGGTCATAGTAACCATCGAACTCTAGAATTGCTGGTTGAACAAAACTACTTTCTGCCATCTACTTGAAAAGGACTGCTGCTTTTCAAGGTTCTGATCAGGCCCCAATAAAGGAGCTCTGATACCAAATGTAAAGGGATATTGTTTTAAAGTAAAACAGAGAAAATGAATGAAGAGGATGATTTTATTGAATGGAAGGATTAGCTATATAATAGCCTTACAACAATTGAAAATACAAAAACATGCAAAAGAGTGCAACCTATGCAGTTGCAACATACTAGAACAAAGGAATAGGTCTTCCCTAAATTCTAGGATTATTGACTAACAGAATAACAAATATCTACATAAAACAGAATAACAAATATCTTTAAGAGAGAGTTCATCTAAAAGTTACTCAACTTCATTTCTTTCTCTCTTTTTCTTTACGCACTATGCTCATTGGGATGCAATATGCTTCACTGAACTTATTCTTTCTCTAACCAACGTTCCGAAGCTTTTCGGTGTCTCTTCCACTTGCTTGTGTTGACTCTAAAGCTTTCTAGTGTCTCTTCCCTTTGTTGGTGTTGATTCTGAAGCTTTTTGGTGTCTCTTTCCCTTGCTTGTGTTGATTTAGGGCATTGCGTGCAAGGTTTAATAAAAAGGTATGGTGCTTTTTATTGAATTCAATCAATGACATGCCTATTTACTTTTGTCTGTTTGACTGTGTGTGCACAATTGTCTTGGATTTAACTTCGGTATATGTATTGCTTATATTGGCTCAAGAATTTAAAATACTCAATGTAAAAGCATTAAAAAATGTTTGTAAAATTAGTTTACACGTAACTAAACATTGGAGTAATTAATGTTTAGAATTGTAAATTTATTATTTGAATGAAGTTCAAAATTATTAGTAAGTGGTTGACTTATTGTTGACCCTTAACAAGTGTTAGTGGATTCATTAGCAAGACCCTTACTAGATCATTATACTTGATTGATATAAGCAATTTGTTCTTCTTCCCTTCAGATAATTATATAGACAAACTCGTGATACCTTTTGTATTTCAATTCTTTTTATACAATAAAAACTTGTTAGTATTTATAGTTGTGAATTTTTGTTAATGGGTAATTATATATATTGATCTTGAAAGTTGTAGTCAGCTGCTCATTGTTGTAAAATAGCCCAACAATGCTTCGTCATGGAGTATTACATTTGAGTCTTCTAAAACTTTTATAACCTAAGTTGGAGAATATTAGGATATTCTTAGGAATCTTGAAATACTGCGTGTTTCAAAAATTTTAACAACAACAAAAAACAAACTTACCTCATTAAGATTTGGACATGAATGGAAACATGATCCACTAAAGTCAAAGAACAATGCTTTGATGGCCTAGCATTGCGGGACTACCTTCAATATGAATATATTATTTAGGTTACAAATTGCAAATCTGGACTAGGGAAAAACGAAGTCCTTTTATTGTTCATATCCTTTTTTTTTTTGCAATATGTGCAATCTACACTACTGTTCCTAATAAGTTTGTATATTTATCTTTTTTTCTATTATTTTGTGCATTTGGAAGAAGTTCCGTCTTAAGCTCGGAGATAGATGGTTTGAAGAGTTTAAGGTAATTTGAGTTATGATTACATTTAAAATGTTATTTTATTATTCTAAAATTTTAGTTTTCTAATTTATTTTTCATGCAAAAAGAGTATAGGTGGGATCTGGAACAAGATCAACTCAGTAGATCCATTTTTGATACAAAAGGTTCTCGTATCTTTAAAAATATTATGAATAAAGTTAAGCATGGTCAAGATAAGGGAACCTTCGATCAACATTGGAGTTCTATAGAATTCCAAAAAAAGAGTGGCACTTCTAAGGCGAATCGGGCTATTCAGAAGGGAGCCTCACCCTACTATGGTGATTCCATATCTACAATAGCTCACTTTGAGAAAATGATAATATTATATTTTTGTATTTTTCTATATTTAATTTAAATACTATATATTAGACTTAGTTATTCAATTATATCTTTTCATTAAATTTATGTAAAGTAAGGAGCATGAACGACAACCAATTGCTTAAGAGGTTGTAGAGAGAACGAAGAAATTGAAAACTGGACTATTGGTCATTGACAAGACTCGCGACCTTGCGATATGTTTAAACTTTAAGTTATTATTTAATTTTTACTATATCTTTTCTTCAGAATAATCAATTTGACTTCATGTTTAGGGGAAATATAAGCAACACCGAGAAAAAGCCCAACAATAGCAGATGCTGGAAGACTCTTCTTCGTAAAACTCTCATGTTGTCTCCATTAACGACAATGAAATATACATTGGTGTTGTTGGAGGTGGAAATAAAAAAGGGAAAGTCTATGGACTTAGTGTATTGAGCAAAAGGTTTAATAGTTCCACAAATGCTCACTCTGCTTCAAGTGTTGACTCTACTACAAGCCAAGCTGCAGTAGTCCCTCTAATAGAAGAAATGCATGAGACTATTTAAAAGCTAAAAATGTTGAATTTATGGAAAAAGATGACAAGAGGCGGACAGTAGAAGAAAAGATGGAGAGCAATTGATGAAAAATCATGAACAACAAAGCGGATGCATGAGCAAACAAGATGAGCATATGCAACTCATCTTACAACACATTCAAATGAATAATTCCATATCAGACCCTTCAGATTATACTACTAGTAAACGTCATAAAGGAGATCACATTATATATGATAGTGCAAAAGAATATTAGTGTTCTCTTGAATTATATAACAAAGTTGACTCTTTTAACTTGTTTACAATAATTTTAGTCGTTTAATATGATTTACTTTTAATTTGTATACAATTCTTAATTTTATATTGGAGTTCATTCATGTTTATCTTTATTGAATTTTGAGTATTTATAAACAGGTTGAAATACCATTTAAAACAGGTATTAATAATACATATAAAAATAGCCATCGAAATTGTTTGGTAGCTAATTCTAAACGACCGTTGTTTACCGACCGAAATAGGTTGGGTTGCTGTAATTAAAAAAAAAAATATTTAGCCACTAAAATAAATTTGGTCGTTATATGTCTCCAATTTAGCCATCAAATTAGTCACCACAATTTATTTATTTTTAATTAATTATTTTAACCCATTAGCGACCGAAAATAGTGGTCGTTATCATCTTATACTTCAGTAACCGATTTAGCAACCGATTTCCCATAAAATATTTTGTCGTTAATTTGGTCCTTGGACTTCAGGTGACCAAACTTTTTCTGATGGAATAGCGACCAAAATTTTTGTCACTAAATTGTGACCAGTTTATTATTCAGTCGCTAAATGCTTTGCGATTGGGATTTTCATTTCTATCTTTATTTGATGTCTATTTCAGTCACGAATGTGCTTAGCAATCAATTACAGTGCTTTTAGCTATTAATTTTGGTGATTGCTAAAAGTGTTTGTTTAGTGTATCTCAGTTAAGAGGTGTCTGATTTAGCAACCGATTTCCCATAAAATATTTGGTCGCTAATTTGGTCCTTGGAATTCAGGTGACCAAACTTTTTGCGATGGATTAACGACCAAAATTTTTGTCACTAAATTGCAACCAATTTATTATGGTTGTCAAATGCTTTACGATTAGGGTTTTTCACTTCCATATTTATTTTGTGTCTATTTCAGTCACAAATGTGCTTAACAATCAATTATAGTACTTTTAGCTATTGATTTTGGTGATCTTTAAAATTGGTTTTTTTAGCGTATCTGAATTAAGAGGTGAGACACTCACATTTTCACTTTAGTTAAAAGATTCACTTAAATGAATATATATATATATATATATATATATATATATTTTTGTAAATTCATCTCAATGTTTATTCTAACCTTTCAAACAAAAATCTCCTTTCAACAACAAAAGATCATTAAAAAAATATATTTTTTTTAAGTAAAAAATACTTAAAATATAAGAAACAACTAGAGAAGATTTGAATGACACTAACTTCTAAAAATTTAGAATAACAAAACAAAAAATTACAACATTTAATAAGTTTATTTATTATTTTTAATTATTTATTATTATAATAGAAAAAAAAACTATAATCAATTATTACTATGCAACCTTTACATTAATGTTTTTAAATATTTTGGTAACATAATTAATTATACGTGTAACATAATGGATTACGTTGTGTTTTCTATATAATGACTTTCATGTTTTCCATTCTCATCTAGTGGTTTTTCATCTTTTCATTCAAACAAAAATATCTTGGCACCTTCACACTTCATTTTCTTTGTGAAGAATTTTTTTTTATCAGCAACAATTTCTTTGTGGAAAGTTAACACCTTGATATAAAATAAAGTAAAAATTATATTACTCCTTCTAAGTTTATTAAACAACGGATATGATTTAAATATATATAAGAAATAATCGAACCCAAAATATTTTAATTAGAGGAGTTTATTTATCATATCAAATACTTGATTTTACTCTATTTCATCCTATGTCCATGCAAGTTGTTTTTTTTTTTTAACTAGCACCATATGCAAGTAGGTTTTTTTACTAAACGGCTGATTTTTTTAAAATTTTTTATCAAAATAAGTTAATTTTTAAAACATTACATAATAAGTAAGATATTTCAAAATAAATAAAAAATTGTGTTTGAAAGACAATTTTAGTTTAACAAAGAAAAAAATAAGAAAAAATCATACTTTGAAATATATTTTTTACTTTTTTACATAACTCGTACTATACGAAATGACTTCATATTTTTTTTTTTTTCTTTTTTGGTTTTATAAAAGTCGTACATGCATACGACTTCTGATTTATTTTAATTTTTATGTTTTTAAACATTTAGTAAACATTTTTTTTTTATTTCAAAATGTATTTCAATAATTTGATTAAGAATTTTTATAATTTTTTATCTAAACATTATTTTATTTTGAGGTATTTTTTAATTATTTGATTAATAGTTGAATTTATTATTTTTTATACTTTTTAAAGTTTCTTTTTATTTTTTAACTTTTTATACAGATATTTTTTATTTAACTTTTATTTTGATAATTTGATTATTAAAATTTATATGCAATTCTTATTTATTATATATATATATATGAATATTTTGAATTCTTTTTTGATAATATTTGAATATTAAAATTTTAATTTATTAATAAAATAATTAAGAAAATATTTTAAAATAAAAAGTATGTTTATCTAAAATAAATAACAATTAATTGTAATTTTTTTGAAGAAAATGAAGTGATATACCTTAAGTATAACTTCATTAAAAAAAGTATAAATTATGTATTCAAACACCACTTCTAGTAGACTTCTACAAGCAACTGTATAAAGTCATGTTTGTCATCTTTTTAAAAAACATGACTTTCACCAAATTTCTTTTAAAAAAATTACGCCGATTTAATAAAAAAATCTGTGCAAGTGAGGACCATTTTGGCTTTGTGCAGCTCAGTTATCAGCTGATGATGACTTAGATATTCTCATTGCTTTGAATCATTAATTTGAATAACATCACTTTCTATTTATGGATGAATTTGAATCTATTTGGTTAACCTTAATGCGTTATGTGATTCTCCATTTAAGTGCTCTTCCTCTGCAAGAGGATGCATCAGCCATGATTTTCCTTCCTGAGTTTGGTTTTTAACTTCCGTTTACATACAAAAATAATGTGATACCAATTTCTTTATACATACATATATATATATATTATTTTCTTATTTTTTTAGCCCTCTCTACTTATATTCATTAGTTATATATTCAATGAACACATGTTTTCGTAAATATTTTCCCTTTCTATAGCTTATTTTTTAATAACACTACATGAAAATAAGAGTATTTATCAGATTATACTGACAAATCCATCCAACTTGCATGTTTCATAGGCAAATATGACAAGATGTCAAGATCTGAGGTGCAGTAGCTGCCATTCCTATTGCAGAATCTTCAAAAAACTCACCACATGGAACGTGAAAGTTCGCTTTCGATTGGTGAAAGTTTCTATCTTTGATCGGAGTTTTGTTACCCCATTCACTGAAAGTTCTCTTCTTTCATGCTAGGAGAAAAATAAATAATTGAAAGTGCAAACGTTGCTCTAGTCTCTTGCGACTTGCTCAATGGCTAACCAAGAACATGATCTCCCTCTCTATGAAAAAGTTTGGCTCAAACGCACATTTCAAAGAGTGATGGACGCCTTCATGTTATTCCTCCTCTTCTTGCTTCTTAGTAACCGACTTTTCTCATCTAACACCTTCACTTTCCCATGCTTCCTTGCTTTCATATGCGAATCTTGGTTCACCTTCACTTGGATTGTCA
>Ga0123342_1011067_pt1 | contig 10046 bp, 9 predicted proteins | sample Turbeawhitnodule_FD_89960 | JGI IMG/M metagenome (GOLD analysis project Ga0123342, IMG submission 89960) | Root nodule microbial communities of legume samples collected from Mexico - Turtle bean Mexico white nodule | ecosystem: Host-associated > Plants > Roots > Nodule | place: Mexico: Nepantla...
ATGATCGACTGGACTGATCGCCATTGCCGCTATTTCCACCGGCAGATCAGCCGCAATGCGCTGCTCTACACGGAAATGGTCGTGGCCGATGCGATTATTCATGGACCGCGCGAGCGGCTGCTGTCCTTCGATGCAGCCGAACATCCGGTGGCGCTGCAACTCGGCGGGTCGGATCCGGCCAAGCTTGCCGAGGCGGTCCGGATCGCCGCGCCCTACGGCTACGATGAGATCAATCTCAATGTCGGCTGCCCCTCCGATCGGGTGCAGTCCGGCACCTTCGGCGCCTGCCTGATGCTGACGCCGGAGATCGTGGCGGCCTGTGTCAGCGCGATGAAGGCGGTGGCTGACCTGCCTGTCACCGTGAAGTGCCGGATCGGCGTCGACGAGCAGGATCCGGAAACGGCGCTGCCCGATCTTCTCGACCGGGTGCTCGATGCGGGTGCCGATGCGATCTGGATCCACGCCCGCAAGGCCTGGCTGAAGGGCCTGTCGCCGAAGGAGAACCGCGAGATTCCGCCGCTCGACTACGAGATCGTCTACCACATGAAAGAGGCGCGGCCGGATGTCTTCATCGGCGTCAATGGCGGCATCCTGACGCTGGACGAGGCGGCCGATCATCTGAACCACGTCGACGGCATCATGCTTGGCCGCGCGGCCTACCAGAACGCCGCCATTCTTTCCGATGTCGATCATCGCTTTTATGGCGCTACCACCGACCCAGCCGACTGGGGCGAGATCCGCGACCGGATGATGGCCTATGCCGAGCGCCATATCGCCAACGGCGGGCGGCTGCAGCAGGTGGCGCGGCACATGGTCGGGCTGTTTACCGGGCTGCCCGGCGCGCGGCGCTACCGGCAGATCCTGTCGACCGATGCGGTTAAGGCAGGGGCGGGGCCCGAGGTGATCGCAGCCGCCTTTGCGGCGGTGGATTTCGAAGGCGCACGGGAAGCGGTCGGCGCGTAGCTCGATCCTGCACGATGCGCCGGTGTCCGGCGAGCGGCAGGCGGCGAAGCTGTGCGTTGGCTGCTGAGCCAGGCTCTGTCGGAGATGGCATTCCCACGCCAGTTAAAGAAAAACAAGCGACACGCCCTTGCGCGGAAAAAGCCTCTTCGCCGTTTGTGTGCACACGCTCCCCTCTCATCTTCAGCGGCTTGGTCCGCACCTGATTCCCCGGTGTGCGGGAATGAAGCGTGGATCTTCGGAGCGAGTATCGCACCGTTGTCGGGAACGGGGATGTTTGCGTCTGCGATAGCATGTCCGTGGAAGGCCAACGGGAGCTGACCGGAGACGGGTGCAACTGCGGCCGTGGAGTCCAGGTGGGCAGGTGGCATCCGCAAGTGTGATGGCGCGCCACCTTGCGAGCCACCTTGCGAGCGTCCTTTGGCGGCCGGTCCGGCCGCCATTCCCGCAAACGAAAACGGCGCCCCTTGCGGAGCGCCGTTCCATCCTGCCGAAACAGGAAACTTGGATTAGTTGGCCGAGATGTTGACGGCCTTCGGGCCCTTGCCCATGCGATCCGGCTCGGTGTCGAAGGTGACCTGCTGGCCTTCGCGCAGCGACTGGATGCCAGAAGCCTGCAGCGCGGAGATGTGGACGAAAACGTCCTTTGCGCCGCCTTCCGGCGTGATGAAACCAAAACCCTTGTCCTGGTTGAAGAATTTTACGGTGCCCTTGGTGGCCATTGGGATAGTCCTTTTCCCTTAGTCTGTCTGGTATCCATCCCCCCGAGAGGAAATGGACGGCTTTAGCTTTCGCGCGCTCTCATCGAAAAATCAACGCACGAAGGGTCAGTCGAGTAGTTCACGAACGGGGAAAGAACGTCTACGCACGCAGGTGTCCCCCACGCTGCCTTCCTGCCGGAAGGCGTTACCACATCAGTCCAGTCACCGGCATGCAAATGCCCGAGAGCCGCATTTGGTGACAGCATTCGAAGCAAAAGGCAAGCGGCAATATTGTGGCATGTGATTCTACGTACCGGGAATGGCCAAAGATTCAGACACTTGACGAATGGTAACCATGCACAGCCGCGGCTGTCCCGTTTCCGGAAACTGTGCCGGAACGGCACCGCCGCGGCGCCTTCCCTTCCTCGGGCGTACCTGCAAGGAGGTGCAATCCTAACGGGCAGCCGCGCCGCCGAGCTTGTGCTGCACGAAATCGGCGCTGCCGCGGACATGCGACACCACCGGCTTGCCGCCGGCATCGGCGACGGCATAGGCGATGATGGTGACATCTTCCTCGAAGGCGGAGACGTAGAGGACCTGCGCCGGATTGACATAGATCGCGTTGTTGTGGGTGTTCTTGAAGCCTACGAATGCCATGCATGTCTCCTTTCGCATTGCCGGGGCAGATATGCCATGCAGGGGTTGACGCAAGTTTAATGGGATGCGGCGCGGCTGGCATGGCGACCGGACAGCGGACATCTCTAAAGGCACGATTCCGGCCATGACAAAGGGCTCACTCCGATTCTTTTTTGATTTTGGCGCCCGCGGCTGCTTGTGGGCGGGTGACGAAGCCACCCGATCCAAATTGGGCGTCGGACCGCTTGATGCCACCGTTTATGTCCTTCAAGGGCACATTGCAGTGCCTCCCCGAATTTCATTATTTCGCAAGGTTCACTCGCTCATCAGTCGTCTCGACCAAGAATATGCTAGTTACCTCAACCCATTCTACCCGCCTGGTCCGACTCTTTGGACACAAGCCAAGTGCGAGCGCTTCAATGACAATGTGGACCAGCTACTGGTATCGCTTCGGGTAGAGTTGGGGGCCGAATTCGTGATTGCAGGCGAGCAGAAACGCCATACCGAGGACCCGACCCTTGGCGAATTCCTCGCCGCGAATCCCAAATCCGAAGCCGATGCGCTAGCATTAGATCGAATGTCCGCAATGGGTGCCAATGGCGGCCTCTGAACTATATCTCCAATCAATCCGCGCACTGGAATTCCATCTTAATTTCCGCGCGCATTCTCTTATTGTTATGGAACGGCAATTGTTGTTTTTTGTGATTTTTATCTCCGGATAATATTTCTTGGCGCTTCTATCAGCCAAGGGCAATCGGTGCTATTTAGGCCCCACTAAGCGCTGTGCCGCAGAAAGATCCCCATGACATACCGCCCGCTTCGTGATCGCGTCGTCATCCGACGACGCCGAAGATGATACCCAATACGAGGGCAGGATTTCCGATACCTCACAGGAAGAACCCAGGAAGGCGGGGTGATCTGCATCAATCACGCCCCAGGACGAAAGCGGAAAGCTCAATTTCAAGACGGAAAGGATCGAACCAATGGCCAAGGGACAAATGAGAAGCAACCGCGAGACGCGGAAGCCTAAACAGGAAAAGTCGCCGGTGAAGGTCGAGGCGACCTTCGCCAATCAGGTCAAGGACGCGACGAAAAGCAGCCCAGGCGGCAAGCACAAAAGATGAACCCAAAGGGAAACGCGCCAAGCGGCCGAGCGCTGTTTGCCAAGCGAGCGTCCCTACGCCAACATTCCGAACCTCAGGACATCCAGCAACGATGAACTCTTTTTATGCGATCTATCGCTTCGACTACCCGCTTTTCCTCATTAAATCTGGCGTCGCAATCGCCCTTGTCTCCTCGGCATTCATTGCCATGCGCGGAACTATTCTTTGATCGATGCTCTTCACCGCGACCTAAGCCCACCCCTTTCCGACGAAAAGGCTTGGCTCAAGATCCTCGCCAATTATCGCCAACCGCATCTCAAAAGCAGTGTTTTTGAACTTGCAGTAACGGCCATTCCATTTGCGTTTTGCTGGGCTGGTGCCGCGGCAGCGGTTCACTACGGCTTCTGGGCCGGGCTGGTTCTGATCGTTCCAGCAGCCGCCTTTCTGCTTCGCTTGTTTATGATCCAGCACGATTGCGGCCACGGCTCCTTTTTCGCGCGTCGGCGCATCGACGATTGGACGGGCCGCGTGATCGGTGTCCTGACGCTTACGCCCTATGATTACTGGCGCCGAGCGCATGCGGAGCATCATGCCTTGGCGGGAAATCTCGAGGGGCGCGGCATTGGCGACATAACAACGCTGACGGTATCGGAATATGACCGCCTTTCCTGGACCGGTCGGCTTAGCTATCGCCTGTACAGGCATCCGGCAGTCATGTTCGGCATCGGCCCGGCATGGCTGTTCCTGTTCAAGCAGCGGCTACCCTTCGGAATGATGCGATCGGGTTCCTTGCCCTGGATATCCACGATGGCGACAAATCTGGCGATCGCGCTTATCTCCGCAACATTGATGTGGGCAATCGGAATCCTGCCCTTCCTGCTGGTGCATCTGCCCGTCGCCTTACTGGCCGCAACCGCGGGCATCTGGCTCTTCTACGTGCAACATCAGTTTGAAGAAACCCATTGGTCAAGGGAACCGGAATGGCAATTTCCACATGCGGCCCTTCACGGTGCATCGCATTACGACCTGCCGCGGGCCCTTCGCTGGATCACCGGCAACATCGGCATCCATCACGTTCACCACCTGTCGAGCAGGGTGCCCTACTACAGGCTTCCGGAAGTGCTGAGAGACCACCCGGCATTGGCCGGCATTGGCCGCATCACCATGATGGAGAGCCTGCGCTGTGTAAAACTGGTTCTGTGGGATGAGCACAGCCGACGCCTGATCTCGTTTCGCGACGCCGCAAAGCTGCGGCGCGCGCAGTAGTCTGGTCGAACGTGCCGTTCGGAGCGGATCGGGCTTCAAATGGTTGAAGGTCGCGGCGCCGGCCTCCTTACCAGCGGATTTGCCGGATACACTGAAGCATGCTCCGGCGGCTGTAGATGCGTTGGGTCGGATGGCCTGCAATGGCCGTAAGCGGTCGTTGCGCCTACCGCCCCGGCCGCCCCGTCTTCCCCTTCGTGCGCCCCTTGCGGCGTTGTTCTACCGGATCCTCATAGCTCCCAACCCCTGTCTTGCCGCGCACCAGCGGGCGGACGTCGTCGGTCTGCTGTTCCAGCGGCGGCGAGACGCGCTTCTTCATGCCGATCGATTCCCCTGGCTTCTCCGGCAGCTGGCCGGCGACCGGTTTTTCTGTGCGGCCGACGGTCATTTCGTCGAGGGAGTTCCGGCGGAAGAGGCTCTTGCCCGCGGGCTCGGCTATGTCGCGGCCCATTTCGTCGAGGTCAGGCTTGCGGAATAGCGGCGTTGCGCTGTCGGTGCCCGGCCCCATGTCCTCGAGGGTGGGTTTGGCGAAGTAGGAGGTTCCTCGCCCGCCCTCGCGGTTCGAGGCTCCGCCCTTCGGGCTCCGCACCTCACCATGAGGGCTACCCGCCGCTCTCGTCGCTCCGTCCTCATCCTGAGGTGGGCGCGTAGCGCCCCTCGAAGGACGAGGGCGGCCGCCTTCCAGCGCCTTCGACTCTTCTCGCGCCATTGGATCGTCCATGACGGCGAGTTCGGCGGCCTTGAGGCGCTTGATCTCGTCGCGCAGGCGGGCGGCCTTTTCGAAGTCGAGGTCGGCGGCGGCGTCGCGCATCTGTTTTTCCAGTGCGTTGAGATGCGCCTGCAGGTTGCCGCCGACGAGGTTGCCGCCGTCGGCAAAGCCCTTGCCCGAGGCGCCCGATATGTCGGCGCGGACGTGGTCTCGTTCGTAGACCGAGTCGAGGATGTCGGAGATCCTCGCCTTCACCGATTCCGGGGTGATGCCGTGTTCGGCATTGTAGGCCATCTGCTTTTCGCGGCGGCGGGTGGTTTCCTCCATCGCCCGTTTCATTGAGCCGGTGACGTTGTCGGCATAGAGGATGACCTTGCCGTCGACGTTACGCGCGGCGCGGCCGATGGTCTGGACCAGCGAGGTCTCGGAGCGGAGAAAACCTTCCTTGTCGGCGTCGAGGATGGCAACGAAGCCGCATTCGGGAATGTCGAGGCCTTCGCGCAAAAGGTTAATGCCGACGAGAACGTCGAAGGCGCCGAGGCGGAGATCGCGGATGATCTCGATGCGCTCCAGCGTGTCGATGTCGGAGTGCATGTAGCGGACGCGCACGCCCTGCTCGTGCAGGTATTCGGTCAGGTCTTCGGCCATGCGCTTGGTGAGCACTGTGCAGAGGGTACGGTAGCCCTTGGCCGCGGTCTCGCGGATTTCGCCGAGCACGTCGTCGACCTGGCTGCGGGCGGAGCGGACCTCGACGGGCGGATCGATCAGGCCGGTCGGTCGGATGACCTGTTCGGCGAAGACGCCGCCGGACTGTTCCATCTCCCAGCCGCCCGGAGTGGCCGAGACGGCGATCGTGTCGGGGCGCATGGCGTCCCATTCCTCGAAGCGCAGCGGCCGGTTGTCCATGCAGGAGGGCAGGCGGAAGCCGTATTCGGCAAGCGTCGCCTTGCGCCGGAAGTCGCCGCGGTACATGCCGCCGATCTGCGGCACGGTGACGTGGCTTTCGTCGATGAAGACGATGGCGTTGTCGGGGACGTATTCGAACAGCGTCGGCGGTGGGTCGCCGGGGTCGCGGCCGGTCAGATAGCGCGAATAGTTCTCGATGCCCTGGCAGGAGCCGGTGGCCTCCAGCATTTCGAGATCGTAGCGGGTGCGCTGCTCCAAGCGCTGGGCTTCCAAGAGGCGGCCTGCCTTTTCCAGTTCGACGAGGCGGTGCTTCAGCTCCTCCTTGATCGACTTGATGGCAGCGTTCAGCGTCGGGCGCGGGGTGACGTAGTGCGAATTGGCGTAGATCTTCACCGATTTCAGGTCGCCGGTCTTCTGGCCGGTCAGCGGGTCGAATTCGGTGATGGCGTCGATCTCGTCGCCGAACATGGAGATGCGCCAGGCCGCGTCTTCCAAGTGAGCCGGGAAGATTTCGATGGTATCGCCGCGCACGCGGAAGGAGCCGCGCTGGAAATCCATGTCGCGGCGCTTGTACTGCTGGGCGACGAGGTCGGCGAGCAGTTGGCGCTGGTCGAGGCGGTCGCCGACATTCATCTGGAAGGTCATGGCGGTATAGGTCTCGACCGAGCCGATACCGTAAATGCAGGAGACCGAGGCGACGATGATGCAGTCGTCACGCTCGAGCAGCGAGCGCGTCGCCGAATGGCGCATGCGGTCGATCTGCTCGTTGATCGAGGATTCCTTCTCGATATAGGTGTCGGAGCGCGGGACGTAGGCTTCCGGCTGGTAGTAGTCGTAGTAGGAGACGAAGTACTCGACCGCGTTGTCGGGGAAGAAGTTCTTGAACTCGGAATAGAGCTGGGCGGCGAGCGTCTTGTTCGGGGCGAGGATCAGAGCCGGGCGCTGCGTCTGCTCGATCACCTTGGCCATGGTGAAGGTTTTGCCGGAACCGGTGACGCCGAGCAGGACCTGCGAGCGGTCGCCATTGTCGAGGCCCTCGACGAGGTCCTTGATGGCGGTCGGCTGGTCGCCGGCGGGCTGGTATTCCGAGTCCATGCGGATCGAGATGCCGCCCTCGGATTTGTCGGGGCGGGCAGGGCGGTGGGGCGTCCAGATCTTGCCGTTCTTGTGCAGCGGGTTGCCGCTCTCGATCAGCGCCGACAAAGCCTCGACCGTGGCGGTGACGGCGGTGCCAGCCTGCAGCGAGGCGGCTTCCTCCAGCGTCGTGTCCATGCCCGCCACCGGATTGAGGCCGGCGGCGGCGCGGGTCTTCGGGTCGGTCGAGCCGCCCATCGACGTGCCGCGCGCGGATTTGGAGGCCGCGATCTCGACCTTCTTGCGGTGCTTTCCGGCCTTCGAGGCGATCTGGCGCTGGGTCTCGACGCCGGAGGCCTCCGCATCGGCTTCCAGCTGCTTCACCCAGTCGGCGACGGAACCCTCAAGAGGGGCGCCTTCAAAAGACGACTGTGGGGATTCCTCGAAGCCATTCGGGGCGGGAGATTTCTTCGGAGCTTTGGCCATGGCCGGAATATGGCGAGAGTCAGTGCGAAAGTGAAGAGGCAAAGAGTACAAAAGGGAAACGGAATTTTTGGGGCTTCGCCGCGCTCGGCCTCGCTCGCGCGGCCTCACCCCTGTGGTGGGCACAGGGGTGAGGGGTGTTCGTATCGTGAGACCGTCCGCCCTAAAGGCTGCGGAAGAAGGCCAGCGACCCCATGAAGAAGTATTCGCCACCCTTCATGGTGACCGCCTGCGGCGGCGCCGTCGTGGTGGTCATCGTCGATCCGCCCCATTGCGCCGGGCAATGGATGTCCGGGCGCGGGTTCGGGCTCTGGCCGATCACCAAGTCGAGACCGGGGCTGCCGGCGCCGGCCGGCACCCGGGGAAAGCCGGGGTTGTTGGCCCATGTTGACTGCGCGAATTCGAACTGCTGCGCGATATTCGCATTGAAGGCCATGAAAAGCAGGCCGACATCCTTGCTCGGCTTGTTCTCGATGCGGCCGTCATTGGGCTGGTCGGTGCGCACGCCATACGTCTGGCCGCGCCGCGCCATGATGTGCAGCCGCTCGCCTTGCACCGGTTCGAAGCCGCCGGAGCCGCGCGGGTTGACCTTGCGGATATGACCGAAGAACGGACACTTGGCGCCGTTCGGATCGCTGTCGTAGTTGAAGTCGTTGGGAACCGGATGGTGACTGCCGTCCGCGAACTGGGTGGTCAATGGCGTGCCGTCCTCGAAGCGGCCGATCAGCATGGCGCCGGCCCGCTCTTCGTCGTCGCCCTTCAGATGCAGCCGCTTCGCCAGCGCCTTCTCCTGTTTCTTGAACAGCTTGACGTTCTGCTCGAGCTTGCGGAAGACGAAGTAGCTGCCGAAATGCTTCGCCGGATCGGGAGCCGCGGTGTCTGGGACGATGACGCGCTCCAGCGCGAAGGCGGGGTCCCAGTTGCCGGTGCCGTCGGCGGTCAGCCGCTCGTCGTCTATCTCCTCGGTGAGGAAGAGCGGCTGGCTGCGGCCGTCGACATAGCCGAGATGCTCGATGCCGTCGCCGTTTTTGTTGTGCAGGCCGTGGCCCTTTTCCTCGCCGAGGATATGAACACCGTGGGCGGCGTTGATCAAACGATGCACGGCGGCAAGCGCCTGGTTGCGCGGCCTCGACATCTGGTCGCCGACCAGGATGACGGCATGGATGACGTCGCGGAAATGCGGTTCCCAGGTCACCGAGGCCGGGTCGTTCAGCGCGGCGTTCTTCATGCCCGAGCGGAACGATGCATCCGGCGGGATCTTCGGGTCTGGGATCTGCAGGGCCATGTAGCCGTCGCGGGTTATGCCGACGCCGACATAGGGGGTGCCCTTCGTCCCGGTGGCCTTGAACGCCTTGACCTCCATCAGGTGGGTCCTGGCGGATTTCAGCAGCGGCGTGCCGGTAGGTGGCTGGGCCAGCGATTTCAGCAGCGTGCGGCCGCCGGCCGGATCGGAGAACTTCAGGAACAGGACGGTCAGGAATTCGCGCGTGTGTGCCTTCACGATGTTCGGCTGGAGTTCGTCGAGCATCACGGCCGCGTCTCCTGCCGCGCTCTCCCACGAGAGCGGCTGGGTAAGATCAAAAGGCATGGCTTCTCCTCCACAGGGCTTGTCGGCCTAGGATGTCAATGCGCATGGCGGAAACTGTTCAGACCGACGATTGATCTGCTGTTGTCATGCAACGTGTTTCAGGTCTTAGTTCACTGATTTTTTCGCAAGCGGTATCATCGCCGCCAGACGTCTGACGGGCGCATTGCCGATATTGGTGCGATCTATTTGTGCTTGCTATATTGGGCTGCATATGCAACTTAGCATATGTATCGCACATTTTGCCGTCCGCCGCAATAACTATTTAGAAGCAGAGGCTTGGCGGAAATTTCTGCGCCAGCCTGGGGACGTCCCCGCTGCGGCGAACGCGGTGGTTGCAGCTGCGTGCATCGACTGGCCGGGTTGCCGATTGGGCGCGATCACGGGAAATGTGATGGAACAAGGGCGGTATTGCTGACGTTCCGAATGCTGCCCCAATACAGCGTCGAACCCGCCCGGTTCGGGTGATCGGCGTCACAAGTGCTTGCCGACGTTGGGTCGGCAGTCATCCGCGTGCCGGCTGAAAGAGCTCAACGAAATTTCCGGACGAGTCTATCAACAGGATCTGCGATCCGCCTGGTCCCGTGACGATCTCATTGCGGAATTGGACGCCGGTGGCACGCAGG
>Ga0123342_1011068_pt1 | contig 10045 bp, 7 predicted proteins | sample Turbeawhitnodule_FD_89960 | JGI IMG/M metagenome (GOLD analysis project Ga0123342, IMG submission 89960) | Root nodule microbial communities of legume samples collected from Mexico - Turtle bean Mexico white nodule | ecosystem: Host-associated > Plants > Roots > Nodule | place: Mexico: Nepantla...
CGGGTGGCCTGATAAGCCCAACAAATACTCGCTAGGATAGGCTCGAAATGGCTCTGATACCATATTACGAAGTGGACTTTAAGCCTAACTCAACCCCATAAAACCGGCTCATAGGGTTGAGGTCTGCATCCATTTATATATTATGAAATGTCCTTATCTCTAGTCGATGTGGGATCTCCAACAACTAGATATTAGAGCCTTTCATAGTATATAAGTGGGTGCAAACCTCACCTTATTGAGCCGGTTTTATGGAGTTGAGTTAGGCTTAAAGTCCACTTCGTAATATGGTATCAGAGCCATTTCGAGCCTATCCTAGCGAGTATTTGTTGGGCTTATCAGGCCACCTGCTATCGGGTCGCTATCGGACCACCCATAATATATAGTCTCACGCACGAGCTTCTATCTATCACTCTCGGCGTGAGGGGGGTGTGTTGGAGATCCCCCATCAACTAGATATTAGAGCCTTTCATAGTATATAAGTGGGTGCAAACCTCACCCCATTGAGCCGGTTTTATGGGGTTGAGTTAGGCTTAAAGTCCACTTCGTAACAATACAAACTATATATTGTTGTATTGTATATTTCTTAAGTCACCTTTATAATTTTTGAAGTCTTTAAAAACTAATTTTTTTTCTTTAAAATAATTTACTCTCACAATTGTCTCACATACTTGTCTAAACGTCTAAACTAATTACATACAAGAATCTCTCTACGGGGAAAGCAATTGAATGTGAAAGTACCATAGAATAGAAGGGATAAGAAAATTACGGTGTAGTTGTAGGGTGATGATTCTGGGCCATTTTTTTTAAAGATTGGGCCAATGCAATCACAATATTGGAGCTTTGATCAGTTCAAAGGCAATTTTATCTTTCTGGATAATAAGCAAATTTTACTATAAGATGTGTTTTGTGATTTTTTTACATATCTTACCTTCTACTTTTCAAACATTTTAAAAGCATTGTATCTCACTTTTATTCACTTTAAATTTTTTTATCTAATCTAAACATTAGGAGCAAATCATATTAGGAACCAAACATCAATTAAGGTTTGCACACTTGTATGCCAAATGTTTGCTTTCATAGCAGTGAAGTTGTCCATGCCAGCACAACCATTTTGGGAAAAGGGAGTGTCTTAAAAGTTCAAACTTCAACTATTCTTGCTATGTAGTTTCCCTTATATGTTCCTTCAATTTAATTTGTTACTTGGCCTGTGCTTGCACTGAACATCTTCTCACACTTCACATCATTACTCATATTTTTATATTTATTCATATAAGCTTGCTCTTGTATCTTACTTTGCAGAGTAGTTTTGCTTTGAAGGATATCAAGTGACAAGTGGAAGCAACATTCATTCTCCATGTTTCATTTTCTTAAATCACAAATAAAACCTTTTTTTTTCTCTTTACTCTTTTAAGAATTGAGATAGTTTAAATTTAGGTTTTGTTGAAAACCCATGATCATGTAATTTTCTAAAGAGCCTGAAAATTCTCTTTTAAATATAACCATGTTATCATAAATAAAAATTCAAAGTGCAAGAGCTTGCATTTGCTGGTATATTTTAATGAAACTCACACCTTACATATGTGAAACCAATTTAGAAGTTTCAGCTTACTCATTCTTCTTTACTAGTTAAAAGAGACAACAAACAAAAGATGAGTTTTTTTTATATATAAATATGAAATTAATTAATTATCTAAATATCACAGAGAAATATGAACAATGTCCTCAAAATATCTTGAAGTAAATGATAGATAATATTTCTTTTTCGTAACACATATTTCTGAAAATTATTAAGAAAAAACACAGACACTTACCAAACTCCAAAAATGCAAAAGGATACAAATTTTCTTGATGGAACTATTATCCCATCATTTCCTTTCTTTTTCCTTTTCCAATTCATGGTATATTTTTTTTTGGTGGCTTAAAAGTTTCACTTCAAATGGTACTTATCCAATCTTCCCATTCTGAATGGCCTAAAATGAATCTTACCATCTCCAAAATTCTAGTCCAAAGAAGATATTTCATGAAACATGCATGTGCATGGAATAAGCAAACAGGTGTTTTTTGTCTCACTGAACAGTGTGGAAGGCAAGGGTACATGGTGACAATCTCCTGGTCAATTCTACATTTTGTTCTTGTTTGCTCCATCCACCTTGCCCTGTTTCTTCTTTTTCTTGTCCTTTTTCTTTCTTATGTAAACTTATCACTTTCTTTGTTTTTGTGGTTTAGGAGCACACTTGGTGTCCACATACACTTTGTTTTCATGATTTTACAAGAGATGGTAACAAAAAGAAAACTACTTTAACTTCTTCTCCAATTTGAAAATGATACCTCAATAAAAAAATAATCTCATAAAAAAGAAGTGGAAACAACACATGCCAAACAAGACTCTTCAACAAAATATATTGTTTTGATATGAAGTCCTCTAAATATATTGTTTTTCAATTATTATTCATTTATTATTCTATAAAGTAAAAACATCTCAATGAAAATATAAAAATTAAGAGGGGAATTTGGAGATATTTTTAAACTCTATTTTTCTTATGGTTTTTTAGATATTACGTCTCATTAAGCATCTAGGTCTCTTGTACCTCTACCTGAATAAAAATGAAAAATCTCATCTACATGATGCCAAGTTCTGATAAGAACAATGTAAAATTAAAAGCATACCAACTTATTTCCACATACACAAACAGGGATAAATGTTAATTAGAGAGGAGAAACTCATAGAATGACAACTTTACATTTTTTTTTTATAAGCCCAAAATGACTTTACTTGATGCATTTAATTAAATATCTTGCTTATAATTGCTTGTTAAAGAATCAAATGGTTTTTTGTTAAAATTTATTAAGAAAAAATTACATGCCTTAATAGATTTTAACTATTAACTTCCGACAAACATTTGTTTTGAATAATAATAATAATAATAATAATAATAATAATAATAATAATAATAATAATAATAATAATAATAATAATAATAATAAAATAATAATAATGGACAAGAGAATAACCAGAATAAGTGATTGTTTATACTGTATGAAAAGTAAAATAAAAATTGATTATAATTTTTCCATAGAAGAATTATATTGTTGTGTCCCTAGCAGGTAGTGGTTGGTGTGTTCCTTCTCAAACCGTCCATGTATAATGTGAAAACGTGAAAAACAAAGACAGAAAAAAAAAGTGCTTCTATTGTCTTGGTATTTATTACATCAAGTAATAATGTCATTAATTTGTATTATTAATACCACAACAATTTATTCATTTTACATAAAATTCAAGGCAACAAAATTGGTTGATGAGATATAATTAATTCATAATAATCACATCACAATATATTTTTTTCGGTTAGAGTGTGGAATAGCATAGAGTATCTAGATTATTCTTTAATAAAATCTACCACTTAAGGAAAATATTCAAACAATTTATCCATTTAATCACTATAACAAGTTTAATACACTTTTAAATTGTGAAAATACTATTTTTTTTCTTAAAACTAACTACTTTTGTAAAAAAAACTATTAATATAAATATCAAAATCTTAAAGAAGGAGATATCAAAATATGATATGATTATAATTCTCAATTAATCAAAAACTTATTTATCCTTCAAATGACTAAAAGGATTGCTCAAATCAATATGTTGAAACAAACAACATCAACTTTATATTGCGATGTTGCAAAAGGAAGCTCATCCTTAAAACCTACCATATCTAGGTGAGATTTGGACTTGAAATCATAGCAACATTGAAATCTAAAATGTAAAAAGCTTTGATAATAATATTGCACAAGTTGAGCAAGAAATCAACTTAGTTGATTGAGATTGATTGTGATAGATGATTAATGACATTGTTTTTGGGTACCCATTATGATTTTTTCTCCTAGTTTTTACAAGGTGGGCACTCACAAAATATTCCCTTGTGTGCACGATATGAAAGAATCTTTATTAACTATACATTTTTTTATGGAAATTTCCCTTTGAGTAAGGTAATAAAAAACGGCGACGTTTAAGGGTGCTAGAGCACGTTATGTGTCTATATGTGGGGTAACCTTGATTAATAAGATAACACCAATAAAGTATTGAATTGTTATCATCAATCAATAGATTAAGGAGTGATTACCTAATAATGTTGGTTTACTTTATTGTATGTATCACAAGTTTCTTTGTCAATAATGGCGTCAACAACCCTTCAAAGAGTAACCATAATTTGTGGCTATTAATTAAATATCAGTTTTCCAAACAAAATATCAAATCTTCAAAAATTAAAGAATATTTTCCTAATAGAAGGAAGTTGTTGCAAATTAAAAAGAAATTATTCATGACTTATTAAAACTACATCATAAATTTCAATTAAGTGGAAATGGAGATAGAACTTAATAGTTGTAGTGGTGGAAGTAGGGTGAATATGGAGATAGGTTTTGTAATGTTTTTTCTTTAGTTAGAATTGATCGATTTAAATTGATTACATTTTAGTCATATATTTTTTAAATAGTTATTTAATTTGAACCAATTTATCATGTTGGTTCAGATACGGTAATCCATTTTATTATTAAAACAATAAAATAAAATAGAAAATTATTGTGTGAATTGTAAAGCATGTGACAAGTTAGAAAATGAAAAAAAAATTAAATACTTGTTTTTAACTTATATTGATTGAAAGTAATAATTAAAGGGATATTACTAAATTTTGAATTTCTAAATATTTTATTAAGGAATAGAATTTGTTACTAAATCATATAAATCAATATTCATAAAAAAAATTAAATAATTCATATATTATGCTTTTAACTACATTTATTTCAAATTTTGTTCTGTAAAGCGCATTACCAATACATTTACAAATAATTTATAAGCGGTTCTTAATTGAATTCCAAGCAAATAAACAACAACAACAAAAAATGTAGAATTCATTGTTTCGGCAATCAATTAAATAAATACATAAAACAATACAAACTATTGTGAGGTGAAGGTATTGAAAAATGAATGAAAAACTTTATGAACAATTTAATTTACTAAAGTCATGGTTTAAAATCCTTGAATAGTGTTAAGTAAAAGTCAAATATCATACCTATCTCTTTGTTTGTTCTTATTTTAATTTTTTTTACTCTAATAAAGTAGCAAACATACAATTAAAATTCCTATTCTTGAACTTTATCTATGGAAAGTGTTGGGAAGAAATGATGGCATGAAATGATGGCATTGATGGAATGAAGAAGAGAGAATTAATGAAGGGACCCACGAAGAACAGGTGTAGAAGGGTTATTGAACATTTTGTTTGGTTTATCCTTAATTTACTTTGGTTGTACAAGTGTTAGCATATGTAGCTTTCATCGTCCACAATGGTCTCTAATATCTGTTACTGTGCCAACGCATGGTGAGGCCACAAGTACCTAACTCCCAGCTAAGCTTTTGGAACTTAGAGTTAAGCAGTTACCTTCCTCCAACTATAATATCTCAACCAATCAACACCCTTCTCAATTCTCTCCCTCTCTCTCTTCAATAAGTGTTGATTTTTCCTAAATAAGTGAAAGTGTAGTTATACCTGTTTCTGTTTACCACTTTTGTGTGCACAGAATTCTGAGTTTCTTAGGAGAAAAATGACAGAACAGCAACCTAAAACGGTAGAGTCAGAGTCAGCAGCACCTGCTGCTCCTTCTTCACAGGCCCCAGCTGAGCCTGAGCCTGTTCCTGTTCCTGTTCCTGAGGCTCCAAAGGATGTGGCTGAGGAGAAATCTGTGATTCCAGTGCCCTCTTCTGATGAAAAGCCTGATGAGTCCAAGGCTCTTGTCTTGGTTGAGAGTAAGATATTGTCTTGTTGATTCTCATGTTGTCATGTTTTGGAAGGTGGAGTCCAAGGCTCTTGTCTTGGTCGAGACTAAAATATTGTTATGTTGATTCTTGTTATGTTATCTCATGTTCTGGAAGTTGGGGATAGTTATATTTGGTTGGTGAGAAAAACTGATTGCAAACAAAGAAATTGAAACCTGTGTTTATGGAGTCTCTCTGCATATTTCTTTTATGCTTTATTTATTAGGCTAACCAATTCTTTGAGGACCTGTGTTTTGTTTATTCCAAAGGGTGCTTTAATTTTATTATTCTGTAATTTTTTGAGAAAGAAAAAAAGATTTTTTTGTAATTGCTTGAGGAAAAAAGTGTTTTTTTTCATTCACTATTTCTTCTGCTGCTTCTTCTGAGTATATTTTCAAATTACATGGTTGTTCACTGCTTTTGGACCTGATTTTTCTGAAAATTTCGTGTCATATTTCCTACTCTAGTGTCTAAAGGTGATATGCTTCTGCTAACGATATAAATATTTTTGTTATTATTCTCTTAAATAGCTATAAACAATCACTGAGAAATGGTTTTAATATCTTAGATATGTTTTTATATTAATATTCCTAACCCCTTTTTGGAGAAAAAAATTTCATATTTGATTGTTTGGTCGTTTGTCGTTACTTGTACTTGATTGCGTTTTCTGGTATTTTATCAGATTCCCTTTTGCTGGAACTTTCCTGTTGTAATTTTATTCAAAACAATATTCTCATATTGCACTGCATCTTTTCCATTTCTATCAGTAAGTGACAGAGTCGTCCTTCTTTAAATCCAAGTCTTGTACAACTTCATTTTACATAAATTTATCAAATTTTATTGTGCTTCACTATTTTTTGAGCCAATTTCAAGGTGATGTAGCCTTGTTGGTTCAGAAACTTAGTTCAGAGGAGAGTAAACGAACAAAATTTATTTTTGAATGAGGTTTTTTAGTTCAATGATTCATTAAAGCAGAACAAATAAATATAACAAAAGTTTCTCTTCCTTTGGTGAAAGATACAAAGAATGAGTTTTGTTGATTCCCATGTGAGGGATTGATTTGCTTTCAATGTTAATATTGAAGCAAGTTACATGCCATTTAGTAACAGACCAACAATGGTTTGCAACAAAATAATCTTTTGTTGTTTCATCATCATATTTATGATCATAACTTCTGTCCATTTTTGTTGTTATGCTGTTTATTATTGTTAATTTGGTTATATTGTCAGAGACTCAAGAAGTTGCTGAAGTGAAACCTACTGAGGGTTCTGTAAACAGAGGTTTGTCATGTGACATTATGAAATTTCATTTCCACTTATGAACCCTTTTGTATTATGTCATCATCCTCATTTATTTTCAGATGCGGTGCTTGCAAGAGTTGCAACTGAGAAGAGGTTATCACTAATCAAAGCATGGGAAGAAAGTGAAAAATCAAAAGCTGAAAACAAGTAAGAATCTGCATCCCTTTTGGTTCATATTTAATGGTGTGCTTACATTAACTTCTTGGTAAGAAATAATCAATAATTTTTCATAGTGAAGATCAAGTGAAAAATAGTTACTTCTACATTTTCATAGTATCAAAATTTTGTGGGATTATTGATTTTTCTGTTACCCCAGCACACAAACAAACAATGGTGATTAATCTACCTAACATCAACCTAAAATCTTGTTGGGTAGTAGAATCAATTTCATTGTTGTGCCAAATAATTGGTAAGATTCTTTAATTGATTTACCTTAACCATGGTGATTAATCAACCTAACATCAACTTTATGTTCTTTTATCTTTGAATTGAAAGGTTATTGGTTGGTTTCTTTTTTTACTTGTACTGATCTTTGCTATTTTTGTGCATTGAACACTCTTGGAACCAAATATACACCATTCATTGTAAAATATCACCATCATAAAGGTGGTCAATTTGGAAACATATATGTTAAAAAATGATTCCAATTAGAACATAAATGACAGATAGTATTATAAATTTCTGAGGTTAACAAAGTCTAGGATGCTAATTTAACTGAAATTATTGAACAGGGCACATAAAAAGCTTTCAGCCATTTCAGCATGGGAAAACAGCAAGAAGGCTTCAGTGGAGGCAGAACTAAAAAAGATTGAAGTAAGAATTAATTTCATTGCCAATTCTAACATGTTTTGTGTTTTTTTCTTCTATTTCACATTTTTAAATATTGGTTTTGTGTGATGCTTCCTGCATTGAATGTGGCCAAAGTTAACTCTCATTTTTGCATGAGTAGGAACAATTGGAGAAGAAAAAAGCAGAATATGCAGAAAAAATAAAGAACAAAATAGCTACAATTCACAAGGAAGCTGAAGAGAAAAGAGCAATAATTGAGGCAAAGAAAGGGGAAGATCTTCTAAATGCAGAGGAGACAGCTGCAAAGTATAGAGCAACTGGAACAGCTCCAAAGAAACTCCTAGGCTGTTTCTGAAGCTTCAAACATCAAACATTGTTGAAAACAAAAAATGTTAATTATTGTTGTGTATCTTTGATCATTAAAGTATCATGCATACAAGTGTGTTTGCTTTAGTTTATATGCCCATGTTCATTTATTATGTGTGCAAACCGACACATTGGCCTGTATATATCAACTACTTTGTGGATAAGAAAATTTAATGATTCAATCTGTTCATTTGTTACTTCTGCCATGAATTCATTCACCAACTTCAGCATCTCTAAACTATTTGAATCTTCTCTATCTTTGGCCTTGGACTTGTCACTAAAACCTATATAAGAAACTGGTTTTTTTTTTTTTTTTTCTGAAACACATCTTTTCATAAGCTTAAAAATCAAATTCTTGATAACATACTCAAAAGATAAAACTATCTAGTAATTATAATTTGTAACACTAAAAAAAAAATCATTGAATACAAACAAATTTCAGAGAAAAAAAATAATTAGTTATTATATTGACTAAATTAAAGACTATTTTATAAACTAAAAAAAATTTGGTTTCTAAATTAGTTTCTATTATTGTTAAATAGTTTTTAAATTGGTATCTAATTAACTAACAAGGTTTTTGCTACCAAATTTAGAATCTAAATATTTGGTAGTTAAAACCTTGGTAGCTAATTAGATACCATTTAGAAACTATTTAAAAATAATATAAATTAATTTAGAAATTAAAAAGTATTTTAGTGTCTCAAATGATTTCTAATTTAGTCACTATATCAACTAATTATTTTTTTCTTCTAAAATTGGTTTTTATTCAATGATTTTCTTGTAGTCTTCCATATCATATCAATAATCCTTTGTTATTTTAAATTTTTTAAAATTGAACAAAAAAATCTTCACTGCTTAATACTAATGTCATATACATCTAATCGTACTACACTAGCATTTATTCTTATGTAAAAGAAAAAAATAGAGAACTAGAATCATATTTTTTTTTACGGTAAATAATGTTATTGATATAATCATTCCAAGCACATTTATATATCAGCAAAAGCCAAATCATATCTAGTCTCAGAAATATTCAGAGATTTGTTGACTACTTAATAAATGGTATATATTTGCATAATCTAAAATCATGTTTTACTCAAATATAAACTAGGAACCAAGAATGAAAACTTTTAACTAATTAAATATCTTCTAATGTTAAACACTTACTTTTGTTTATTTTTGCTCATCTTACTAATAAAATTTAAATTATGATTAAAATAATATTTTATTCTGAATAGCATATGGTTTCCATGGTTTTCATCTAATTTAATAATTTTATATTTTAAATTATTATAAAAATTATTGTAAAGAATGAAACATCTTAAAATTAGTTAACTAGTTTTTATTGAAATTGTAGTTTTAACATAACTATATTATTAGAAAATAAAAAGCAATTTATGTTTAAATACAATTACGTCATTTTAAAATTTGAAGCATAAATTTGCCATGCAATTTATTAAGTAGTTTAGATAAAATGAGAAGTGTTCGTAAATGGGGTCTTGAAAAGCAAATCAAACTATTTTACATCACCGAACCCAACCAAAATGGAAAACTAATTTTTTTTTGTAAGATTTGAAGTGGAAATCACAATTTTATATGCTCTTAAATCAAATATTGTCAATCTTGAGAGGGTTATTAGAGTAAATGAAGATGAATATTTCTTGTCTGATGTGATGCTTTAATGTAGCGTACGTAATCGCACGTAATCGTAATGAAGAAAGAGAGGTTTTGATGAACCCTAATTGTAGAGAGAAAAATAAATATAAAAGAAACTTTTATTCAC
>Ga0123342_1011069_pt1 | contig 10044 bp, 10 predicted proteins | sample Turbeawhitnodule_FD_89960 | JGI IMG/M metagenome (GOLD analysis project Ga0123342, IMG submission 89960) | Root nodule microbial communities of legume samples collected from Mexico - Turtle bean Mexico white nodule | ecosystem: Host-associated > Plants > Roots > Nodule | place: Mexico: Nepantla...
AATGTGAGGGATTAAGAGCTTATCATATGTTCTCTTTTTGGTTTGGAAATTTTATCTTTATGAATAGACTTTTGAAGTTTCATAATTTGTTATGATATAGATATTGTAATTGTGGTAGAGGCTCAGACTGAAGAGAGGTTAAGAAGTACCAATTGATTTACTAAATAATATTGGTGTGCTTCACTTTGAAAGGATTCAAGCTTGATTTTTTTAGTTCTAACTTATATGTCGTTCTTTTTTCTCAACATAATAGTTGTTGAATAGTTGAATTTAGAAGGGGAAAATATTCACTTTATTATTCAATAATGAGAATATAGTGTTACTATAAGGGCTATTTAACAACATTGTTTGAGAGAATGTAGTTCGTAGGTTCTACATATCATCCATATTTTCAGACTTTGGTTTATTTGAATAAACTTCTCCACAAGTTTTTTTTTTTATACTAACTTGCCCAAAAATGTATTTTTTTTTAATTTTTTTTGCGTAAGGTAGTCTTAGCTTATTAAAAAACCTTATTGCATTTTTTATTTTTCTTTTATTTTCTCTTGTAAGTGTTCCTTTAGTAAATATTATTTCCTTTCCTAGGCTAATATTAATCGAGTGCAATTTCTCAGATTCACAAATACCCATATTTGTTGTATTCATAGCTGTATTAGAATTTTGGTCAACGTAGGTAAATATGCATTGTCTGAAAAAGAAAACATTATCTATTTTTTTTTAGATGATAACATTGTTTATTTTCATAAATTTTGTTTGATAAAAATTATCAATATAATGAATTTATTTTTTATAATAAAAATCAAACATAAATCTTTATGTATATTATTCTAACACCGGTCACTAAATGGATCTTAATGAATAAGATGAATAATTTAGTAATTTATCTTTATTTAAGAAATATCAATATAATTATTTGGTATTAATACGAAATTACTCCTATATAGTAAATAAAAAGTTGAAGAAGTTGAAGGACAATAATGTATTAATGTTTGGTGGTAGAAGAAGAACAAAGGGTTTGAGAAAATTGTTGGGCTATTTTGACTCAATATTTTTATTATTTATCACCTATTTTTATTTATATATACACCTTCTATAAGTAACGTGGGTTTAAAAATCGCTGATAACAATGAGTTAGAATTATCGAAAATAACATGATTTTAAAATCGTCGGGAATAACAGAAATTTAAAAACCGTCAAAAATTATGGAAATTCTCAAACCGTTGAGAATTACAGAGTTCTCAAACTATCAAGAATTACGAGATTCTCAAACCGCCGATAGTAATGGAGTTTCCAAATCGATGTAAAAACTCTTAGTCATTACAAAAAATAAAAATAAAAATCACATGTAAAAGCTCCTAATCATTACATATGGAAAAAAATCTGAAGTGAATACTCGTAATAATTATTACATACGGAAAAAAAAATTCATATATAAATGCATCTAGTCACTAGGAAAACAAAATTCGTACGTAAAATTTCATATATTATTATTAATATTATTCTTAATAATAATATTATTATTTATTATTTATTATTTTTATTCTTATTGATAATAATAATAATAATAATAAATATCATTACTACTTATAATAATAATAAAATTAACAATAATAAAAATATTATTATTATCATTAATAATAATAATATGATAATAATATTAGTAATAGTAATAATATCAATATTATTACTATATAAATTTAGTTTTTATATTATTATTATTATTATTATTACTATAATTATTATAAACATTATATTCAATTATTTCTCAAGACGAATCTCCAAATCTATCAACCCACACTACCTTCACCATACTGATGTTCATGCCTTTGAGCTGGGTACTCTGATGATTTTCAATCTTAATTGATTTTACTTTAAAAGACATGTTATCTTTGATTTGCACATTATCCATTTCCAGTTGCAAACTCCAAAGGCTTTATCCTCTAATCTGCATATGATTTCTGCCTACTCTGAGAGGCTTTCATCCTTTCATGTATCTGTCTCACCTTCTCAGTGGTATGCTTTAGTAACTCTGGCCCAACCAATGATGTCTCATCATCTTGGTACCAACCTAAAGGAGTTATGCACTTCCTCCCATACAGAGCTTCATATGGTGCAATTGTTGCAACAAACCACTAGGTCTCTAATGCTCTACATTTTCCTTCTTACATGTCAAGCATGCAACAACATATTGAGTTATTTCTTTCCACATGCCTGACCACCAAAAGTACTCCTTCAGATCTTGGTACATCTTATTCATAATGGGAAGTAGATTAAAATGATCCTTGTGACCCTCCTTTAGGATCATTCTCTTTAGCTCTTCATTTGCAGGTATGCAAGTTCTGCCCTTGAATCTTAAGATCCCATCTTCCCCCATCACAAAGTTCCTAGCTTGATTTGTACCTAGTAACTCCATTGTATTCTTCTGACTAGAATCCTCTAACTTTTTTTCCTTGACCATTCCAAGGAAATCATTAGTTATTGTTAACTTACTACAACTAATATGATCAACAAAGAATTTTTCTCCCAAATTCAGATTTCTAAATTGCTCAATCAACTTCTGCTCTTTATTTTTCATGGTTGACACTTGTATGACTTCCTGTTCAAAGCATCTGCAACTACATTAGCCTTCCCTGGATGATACATCAACTGAAAATCATAATCTTTCATAAACTCCACCCATCTTCTCTACCTCATATTCAACTCCTTTTAATCAAACAAGTATTTCACACTTTTGTGATAGTTAAACACCTGTAATTGAGCTCCATACAAATAATGTCTTCAAATCTTCAAAGTAAACACCACAACTACCAACTCTAAGTTATAAATAGGATAATTTCTCTTATGAACTTTGAGTTGCCTTAAAGCATATGCAACTGTTCTCTTCTCTTGCATTAAAACACAATTCAATCCTTTATGTGAAGCATCATAATAAACCTCGAAAGATTTTTCTATTTGAGAAATCACCAACATTGAAGTACTAACAAACCTTTTCTTCAACTCCATGAAACTCTCTAGTATCTGTTAGTCAAAGCAAAAGTTTGATTTTCAGAAGTTAATTGTGTCAAGGTGCCTCCTTGAAAAAAATATCTGAAACAAAACTAGATTCACAAAACTCCTTATTTATATGACTATCTTATATGTTTCTTAGATATTCCTTTTAAAACACTGCCTTCCACCTCGACCAAATCTACGGAGATTTCCTTAGCTGATATCACATTCGCAAATAAATTAACTTCCTTAAGCTAGAACATCTCACTAAGTTGTATCTGTATTGTTATCAGAGTTGAATCTCGTTTCCTCTCTCAAACAACCCACAAGTTGTATCTCTATTGTCAGAACAATTGTCATATAATTCAATCACATTTTTAACGTGAGGCAACACGGAAGATATTCCAGCTACATTTTCTTTGGCTCTCGTTTATATACGTAAGTATTACGATGTGTTGGAGATCCCACATCGACTAGAGATTAGAGCCTTTCATTGTATATAAGTGGGTGCAAACTTCAACCCTATGAGCCGGTTTTATGGGGTTGAGTTAGGCTTAAAGTCCAGTTCGTAATATGGTATCAGAGCAATTTCGAGCATATCCTAGCATGTGTTTGTGTTGGGTCTATCGTGTCACCCGCTATCAGGCCGCTATCGGACCACCCATAATATATAGTCCCACGCATGAGTTGACAGTCTCGGCGTGAGGGGGGTGTTTTGGAGATCCCACATCGACTAAAGATTAGAGCCTTTCATTGTATATAAGTGGGTGCAAACCTCAACTCTATGAGTCGATTTTATCAGGAGAATTATCATGAATAAAATCATTAGTAAAAACATAACTTTGGGGAATGGGAAGAGATAAATTGTTGGGTCTTTTATTATTATCAACATTCAATTTATAAGGAAATTGATGTTCATGAAAAATTACATGCCTTGAGACCTCAATTTTTTTATTTTTGAGATTTAAGAAAACATAGCCTTTAGTATGAGGCTGAAAACCCAAGAAAACACCAGAAACAACACATGCATCAAACTTTTTTCTATTAGCAGTGATAGTGCTAGAATGACAAAGGCATCCAAAAACACGAAGGATAGTTAGATCATATGATTTAGCATGCAATTTCTCATGAGGAGATTTATTGTCTAATAAAGGAGTCGAAGTGCAGTTTGTCAAAAGAACAACATGTAAAGCAGCAAAATTCCAAAATAAAGGATGTAAGTTTGCTTAAAAAATGAGAGCACGAGTTACATTTAAGATATGTTGGTGTTTTCTTTCAGCAATATCGTTTTGTTCAGGTGTCTCAACACAAGTAGTTTGATGAATAATACCTTTAGAAGAGAAAAAAATTTCTTGGTAAATTCTACTTCCTTATCAGTACAAATAATTTTAACACTGCTTTCAAACTGATTTTTAACATATGCAATGAAATTTTCAATATGAATTCTAGTTTCAAATTTAGTGACCATGGGTATAAGCCAAGTAAAACGTGAAAAGTCATCAACAATAGTTAAAAAGTACTTATGACCATACATAGAAGAGACAGAACATGGACCCCAAATATCCATATGGAGTAATTCAAAACAGAAATTAGTACGGGAACTACTCAAATTGAAAGACAATTTCTTTTGATTTGCTCTATGGCAAGTATCACACACATGGGTTTTATTTGCAGTAATAAAAGGAAATTGAGTTCTCAAAACAAATAATCTCTCATCAGAAATATGACCCATTCTATTGCGCCACAGATTATGATTTTTATCAGTAGTACTGTAAGAAGAAGCAACAGTTTTGAAACTAGAATTACAAAAAACAGCAGAATCAAGAATATACAAGCCATTTGTGGTCTTAACTGTACCAATCCTCTCGTTGGTAAAATTGTCCTGTATTTCACATTTATTTGAAGAGAAAGTTAATCTGTAAACAAAATCAGAAGTAATTTTTTAGACAGATATCAAATTAAAAGCAAAGTTTGGTAGATACAGAACATTGCTAAGGTAAATTTTTTTATTAAAGACAACAGTGCCAAAATATTTAGCCAGAACATGATGACCATTTGGAAGATTTATAGGAACAGGTTTATATGAGGCAAAATTTGATAAAGAAACACATACATGATCAGTAGCTCCTGAATCCAAAACCCAGCAAGAATTAGTTTTGATAGAAAGATTACCTGTTGAAGGTTGATCCGTCACTTGGTGAGCTGAATGTGTGGAGAAAGATCCCACCTGATTCACTTGTGTTGGATTGATCATATTGTTGTTATTAGCAGTACCTTTACTTTGCTTGAATATGTCTGAAAGAATCTGGTACTGCAAAGGAGTGAGGGTAATGTTGCCCTCTTCCTGTCCTTTTTGACAATTTTCAGAGGAAACATCATCAATAGACACAATACTATTAATCTGACTGGGTTTTCCACCATTTGAAAATTTATATCCAGGAGGATAACCATGCTTCTTGTAGCAATTCTCAACAGTATGACCACTTATACCACAATGAGTGCAAATTTTCTTATTATTGTTGTTTTTGTACGTTCTATTGTCCTTATTGGGAAAGCCATTCTTTCGAAAACAAACATTTTCAGTGTGACCAATCTTACCACAAAAGATACAAGTAATAAAAGCAAAACTAGGGTTGCAGTTAACACTAATATTACTAACAACATTGTTAATATTGGTAACCAAGGTATTACTAACCAATTGATGTTCTTGTTGTACCACCAGAGAAAAAAGTCTTCGATATGGGAGGAATTGGTTCCATCAAAAGAACGTGAGACTTGATGTTGTGATATTGTTCATTTAGTCCACGAAGAAACTGCGTTGCCTGTTCTTCAAGCTTTCTTTGATTCAGAAGAGTCATAACATCACAATAACAAGCGCAATTTGTCTTACAAGCACAGGTTGGGTTAGGTCTAAAATTCTCAATTTCATCCCAAATAATATGGAGTTTAGTAAAATAATCGGTAACAGATTGGTCTCCCTGACATAGGGTAGCAGCTTCCATTTATATATTAGAAAATCTAGAAAGTTACCTTGGGAATACCTAGTTTTGAGATCGTTCCACACATCAACAGTTGAATCCATCCAAATGATGCTCTTCCTTTATCGAAAGAGAGACTGAATGCACCAACCATGACTCCACCATGTTGTTACAACGATTCCATGCGGCATAAGTAGAATAATCCTTCGTTGGGCAGGGATGCGTGCCAAGGACAAATTCTAGTTTATTTTTCGCACTCAAAGTTGTCATGATTGATCTACTCCAGGAATGGTAATTCGTTGAATCAAGAACAGGTGATACCAAGCAGATTCCAGGATTCTCATTAAGATGCAAAGACAGATAGGTCTGATCAGATGTGGGATGATCAGACGTTTCTTTTGCCGCTTCTGCCATGACTGTGACGTTCATTGGGCGGAGAGGTGCTGCTAGGCTCCTTCATGCAATACAAAAAACAGCCCAAAAAGGGGACAAAGGGCAAAGCACGAAAGCGGAAGAAAAGGGAACAAAAGAAGATAGGAGCCCTAGAAGAAAAGAGGTGCAGGAAAGCTAGAACAGAGTAAAGATGAAAGGGGGAATTTTTTTTAAATTCTCTCAAGTTCCGTACAAGCAGAGAAGCGGAGAGTATATAATACATGTAAAACAAAAGAGAGAATGGGCCCTAAAACTATATGCAGCCCAATAACCCAAGAGAGAAAAAATAACATATATAACCAAAAATTTCATTAGCCCCCCTCAAGCTGGTAATAGATATTCTTCATTCCTAGCTTGGAATGTATTAAGATAAAGGTGTTGTGGGGAAGTGGTTTGGTTAGAATGTTCGCAACTTGCATGGAGGAGGAAATGGGAAGAAGTTTGAGAAGCCCAGCTGCAACCTTTTCACGAACAATATGGCAGTCAATTTCTATATGTTTGGTACGTTCATGGAAGACTAAATTGTTGGCTATTTGAATTACAGATTGGTTGTCACAATAGAGGATAGCAGGTTGAACACTAGTAACCCGAAAGTCTTGGAGAAGGTACATTAACCACTAGATTTCACATGTAATAACTGTCATGGCTCTATACTCTACTTCTGAGGAGCTTCTTGAAATGGTCTGCTGCTTTTTGGATTTCCATGCGATGAGCGAATTGCCTAAAAAAACTGAAAATCCAGTAATGGGTTTCCTTGTTGTAGGACATGTTGCCCAATCAGAATCACTAAAGCATTTTAATTGAATGGAATTAGAAGAATGGAAGAATATACCTGATCCTGGTGCAACTTTGAGATACCGTAAAACATGAAAGGCATCTTGTTGATGTTCTTTCGTTGGCGCTGTGACAAATTGACTAAGGTTGTTCACACTAAAAGTAATGCCAGGTCTTGTGTTTGTGAGATAGAGGAGACGACCTATGAGGCGGCGGTAGGCTGCAGCATCTGTGTCAGAGAGGGGAACACCTTGGGATGGAGAGAGTCGAGAAGAGTGGAGCATAGGAGTGGGCATGGGTGCACAATCCAACATACCAACATCATGTAACAGATATAAAGTGTATTTTCTTTGACAGAGATGAATACCAATGGAGTTGTGTGCCACCTCAAGACCCTAGAAGAAGGTGAGGTCTCCAAGATTTTTTATTTTGAACTGTTGGTCCAGCAGATTTGTAATGTGAGAAATTTCCTCAGCATCATTTCCCGCTTGTCGAAGACCATACAAATCGTTGTAATTTGCAAACATGAGTACTATTAGGAAGAAGAAGGCCCCATGGAGGTTTCATGTAGACAGTCTCTACAAGGTCTCCATGTAGGAAAAAATTGTTGACATCCAGTTATTTTAAGGGGATTGTGCCTCATTAACATGACCATCGGATTCAAAAGAATCACCAGATTGAATATGAACATCATTATTTCCAATGAAATCAATATTACCAGTCACAAGATTTTTCTCAGTATTATGAGCAGTGTTATCGGCACATATGGTTGATGTTTGCATCCACTTATATACAATGAAAAACTCTAATCTCTAGTCGATGTGGGATCTCCAAGAGTAAGAGAGTAACTGAGACTGAATATGTGCTTCCCACAAACAATGCAGCGTACGTAAACTGTTATATATATTCATCATATATATTCAAAATCTACCCCAACATAGCACAGTTACAAAACTGAAAAGTGTGTCTGCATTACAATATTAAAAGTATTTAGTCTCGTACATGATCATGAGTAGCAATGTGTACTAAAAGTACTTATGAACTGATTATAGTATTTCGAATTTGATAGAAATTAAAAATTAACTAGTACATTAGGAAATACTTTAATTTTAATTCGTTCAATATTATTGATAAAACTATCTTAAAAACTTTTCCGTGATTAGGATTTGATGATAATCGTTAATTTATAACATTCATAGTAGAAAAGATTTCATTAGTATAACATGTTTAAATGAAAAAGGAAAACTTATCTTTTGACAGTAAAGCACACACTTCACAATTCTTTATAATAATATAATAATATTTTTAATAAAAAAATAAAATAGAAATAATAAAAATATTAATATTTTAGGATGTCACATTTCACAACTCTTTATAATAATATAATAATATTTTAAATTAAAAAATAAATTAAATTAAATTAAAATATTAATATATCACTTCTCAATAAAAAAAAGATGTCAAAAAAAATATATTATTAAATTTTGAATATGGTAGATATAACAATAAGCATTGAACATCCCTTATTTAATTCCTTCTATGTGCAAGCAACTATTTCTTGTATAAAAAAGCTCGGTCTTACATATCGATAGCTATTAAAAATATTTATTTAACTGAGTTTTTCTTTATTAAATATGAAATAAGGAAATAACAAAGAATTTAGACATTGGTCAACATCAGTTAAAATAATGTATTTTCTTTTCTGGCGCTTGCGTAACCTAGTATCTACACTAATTATGGTTGTTGACATTAAACTCACATTAATTGGTCAAATATGGGTGTTGATATATATTAATACTCTCTATACTAAAAACATACACTTTATATCTTAATATATTAATATCTTATTTTATTTATTTATTTTATAATTTAAAATATTATTATATTATTATAAATAATATCAAATGTATATTATTTACTTTAACAAAAAATTTAGTCAAAAAATATATATACATTGGCACATTTGTCGCATCTTGCTTAAAATAATATAAAAAGCAATATTATAATAAAATAATAATTTATTGAAATATAAAGTAAATGTTACAGTTTAGGATGAGTGGTATAACATCAGACTCCAGACTACTATAAATTAGGGACTTCGCATTGCTCATTCTCAAATTACAATTCTCTTATCAACAACAAACCATACATAGAAATGAAGTATCTAAGCTCCTACTTTACCTATGTTACTGTCATTGCACTCTTTTTTTCCTTTCAACCTTCTTCAGCAGATTCTCATGAAAACTTTGTTCGATGTCTTTACAATTATCCCCACATAACCAACACAATCTCCAATGTTGTTTACACCCAAACCAACTCTTCATACTCCTCTCTCCTAGATCATACCATTGAAAATCATAGATTCTCCAACTCAAGCTCAAAACCCCTTGTCATTGTCACACCACTGGATGTTTCCCAAATTCAAGCCACTATAATTTGTTCCCAACGCCATGACCTGCAGATTCGAACCCGAAGTGGAGGCCATGATTACGAGGGTCTCTCCTACGTTGCCCAGGTTCCATTTGTCCTCCTTGACCTCTTAAACCTTCGACAAATCACAGTTGACGAAGAAAACCGAACTGCATGGGTTCAATCTGGGGCAACCCTTGGTGAACTTTACTACAGCATTAGCCAAAAAAGCAAAACGCTAGGGTTCCCAGCTGGTTTGTGCTCTAGTGTGGGCATTGGTGGTCACATCAGTGGAGGTGGTTATGGACTCATGATGCGTAAGTACGGTCTTGCTGCAGACAATGTCATAGATGCTCACATAATCGATGTGAATGGTAACCTTCTTGACAGACAAGCCATGGGTGAGGATCTGTTTTGGGCCATTAGAGGAGGTGGTGGAGCAAGCTTTGGAGTCATTGTGGCT
>Ga0123342_1011070_pt1 | contig 10044 bp, 13 predicted proteins | sample Turbeawhitnodule_FD_89960 | JGI IMG/M metagenome (GOLD analysis project Ga0123342, IMG submission 89960) | Root nodule microbial communities of legume samples collected from Mexico - Turtle bean Mexico white nodule | ecosystem: Host-associated > Plants > Roots > Nodule | place: Mexico: Nepantla...
AAACAAACAATCGGTTGTTTCCTCGAATCAATCGGTTGTTTTGGTACTTAACAGTTCAACCATTTTAAAAACAGTTTTCAATCTTTTTCTCAAAACACCTAAGTACAAACAATCGGTTGTTTTTGACAAAACAATAGGTTGTTTTAACTTAGTTTGAAAACATTTTACTTTCACAAAGATTGAGAATGCTAATGCTTTAGATTTAATCAAAGGGTGGATTACAACATATAAACTACCCTAAAACTAAACTAAACCAGCACAACAACATCAAGCATAGCAGAGGCTTCAACATCCTTTAAAGGATTTGGATTCTTCAAAACTTGAACACCACTTGGTTCAACAGCTTTGGGTAAGTTTCAATGGGGTGGCGGGGAGAGTTCTCCTAACTCTCTTCCAGCAATCTTACAAGGGCTTCAAAGGGAAGTGCTTTAGTGTAAGCTGCAGCGCCTATGACCCCACCATGCTGGATGGGTTCCCCCTCTATTGTGTGGAGAAACTGAAGTTCAAGAAGCCCAGTGGGCTTGAGGAGCTAACCCCCCACGATCGTGAGCTGTGCCGGTTTCTCTCAAGCTTGAGGGTGGTGTTCAACACCGCTCAGCTGATCAAGTATGAGTACAACGCCAAAGCCCTCAAAGGCTATATTGGTATTACTCCCTGTCTTGACCTTGTCTTTTCCTGCATTCTTGTTTTATTCCTTCCTCAATGTTGTTGTTGATTGCGTATTGTGTAAGATTATCTTCTTATGCTCATTGTCTTGGTACAGATATGGTGCCCAACGAAAAGAAGAGGAACAGGTTGACTGAGTTGATTGCTTGCCGCCAAGTGGCACTCACTTGTGCTGGTGGCTCAGCCCTCGTCGGTCCTCTAACTTGCCCAGGACTCGCCTTATCCAGCCCCCGCTGATAAGAATAAAGGGGTAGTTGCGATCGAATCCGAGAACGAGGACACCGAGGAAGGCCTTGTCTTCAAGAGGCCCAGGGTGGGGGTCGCGGCGACCTCACTCTCTACTACTGATGACCACCCTCCATCTTTCAGGGACAACCCCCCCCCCCCCTCGCGCCTTTTCTCCTCGCGCTTGAAGGCGGTGGGGCGAGCACTTATGGGGGTGATCAAGTGCCCCCTGCCCCTGAGCTCCCCGCCGTACTCCAACAAGCCCTCAAGTGCTTCCAAGAGAAGGAGGCGACGGAGGCTTTGGGCAGAGACTTGTTGAGGGAGATCATGGGCCATTGCCTTGGGGAATTCCTCGTCAATTCCCTTTCCTTCGTGAGCCAGGCGGAGGCGAGGATGAACGGGGAGCTTACCCTCCAAGCCCTTCACTAACCGCGAAACAGCCATGAACCAAGAGCTGAGCAGCCTCCGTAAGCCAGAGAAAGAGACCAAGAAGCTGCTCTTTGACAAGGGTCAGGAGGCTCTTCAGTTGGAGGCAAAGATCCTACCTCTGCGAAATAAGGTAATCCACCTTGAAGAGCAGGCAGAAGGGGCAAAGGCCAAGATGGCCAAACTGGAGGAGAGGGTCACTCAACAAGAGGTCCAGCTTGGCTGCATGGAGGGTGAGCTTGCCCAAAAGACCGAGCTCTTCGCGAAGATTGAGGCGGAGCTCATCGAGGACGCTACTGACGCATATGGAGCAGGGTTCAAGGATGCCCTTGCTCAGGTTGCCTGCGTGCACCTTGAGATGGACCTCACACCCGTCGAAGCGGGTTGTCGATGGGCAGCTCGCGCCTAGAATTTAGCTCACTTTATTTGTAGGACTTTGGCGTTACGATGAACAATATATAATATGTATATATACTTTGCCTTGTTTACGAATCTGTCTGCCTTAAGTTGCTTTCTTTGTATTGGTTGTTAACTGTCGTGTCTAGCACTAACATTGCTAACAACGCATCTGACGAATATTCATATTTTAGGTAGCGCGCTTCTCCACTACCTGCTCAACCTTACCTTCTTTGATTCTTTAGTGGCTTAAGGTAGCGGTGATGTGCACACAAACCCTTAACTAGCCTTACCTTGGTTATGGTAAGATAAGGGAATTCTTTATTGCCGCTCTTCAAACCTGCCTTACAAGACAAGAGAAAGAGGTCCACTAACCGACTTCACTCTTACTTTACTGAGTAAGGAGATGTCTTCCTGATGCCGCTGGTGAACCATGCTGTCTTCGTCTTGGCGTTCTCACTCAAGAGGGAGGTGTTCTCTGCGTATCATCCTATCCCAACTTTGAGTCTTCTAATCCAAGGAGAAGTTCGTAACTGACCTCGATCTAACCACACAGGGGTAGAAGAGGGTTTAACTGTCGGACCATATCGTCTCGACCTCGGCGCTCTCACTCAAGAGGGAGTCGTTCTCTGCGAACCATCCTACCCAGTCTCAAGACTTCTAGCCCAAGGAAAAACTTGTGACTTACCTCGTCTTTACCCCACCAGGGCAGATGAGGGTTTTAACTAGCGAACCCTAGCGTTCTCACTCAAGAGGGAGGCATCCTCTGCGAACCGTCCTGCCCAATCTTGAGAGTTATAACCCATGGGAAAGGCTCGTAACTGACCTCGTCCTTGATGTATGAAGTCTAGGGAGGGTTTTACTGGTGAACCCTATTGTTCAACCTTGGTGTTTTCACTCAAGGGGGGAGGTGTTCTCTACGAATCTACCTTTCCCAACCTTGAGGCTTCTAACACAAGCGAACGGTTCGTCGCTAACATCATCCTCGCCCAAGGGCGATAGAGGATTTAACTGGTGAACCATACTGTTCAACCTTAGCATTTTCACTCGAGGGGGAGGTGTTCTTGCGAACCTACCTTTCCCGATCTCGAGACTTCTAACCCAGGTGGATGGTTCCTAACTGCATTGTACAAAATATTCGAGAATATACTTCAACCGAAATTTTATTGGGTGACCTCGTTAAAAAACCCTTGGGAGGGAAAAAAAGTGTCCCCTAAAAGCTGCGTACAATGCTAATAGTTCAACTGAAGTAAAATTTGAGGTTGGTCGTGTTCCATGTACAAGGAATCGCGTCACCCTCTAATGTCTCAAGTCTGTATGCCCCGTTCCCAAGGGCCTCTGTCACCCTGAAAGGACCAGTCCACTTGGGGGACAGCTTGTTCTCTAGCTGGTATGGGTGGGCCTTTTGCATCACCAGGTCGGCGACCTAGAAATGCCGAGGTCTCAGCTTGGAGTTGTACTTGTACTCTACCCTTCTCTTCAAGGCTTCAACTTTGATTCTTGTTTCCTCCCTTACTTCATCCAGTAGGTCCAGGTTCACCTTTCTCTCTTCATCCACAAAGTTCTGGAAGCGTGGCGAGTTCTCCTGGATTTCTACGGGAATCATCGTGTCCGACCCATACACCAAGTTGAAGGGTGTTTCCCTGGTGGTGGACTTGGGAGTGGTGTGGTAAGCTCACACAATTCTAGGGACTTCTTCTGCCCAGGTCCCTTTGGCCTTCTTCAGCCTTCTCTTCAGACCTCTCAGCAGAACTCGGTTGGCAGACTCAACCTGCCCATTCGTTTGGGGGTGCTCGACTGATGCGAACACCTGCTTTGTCCCAATCTCTGCACACAACTTTCCCAGTTGTTGACATGCGAACTGGGTGCCATTATCGGACACCAACCATTTCGGTACTCCGAAGCGACATACTATGTTCTTCCACACGAAGTGCTGGATCTTGTGGGTCGTAATATGTGCCACTGGTTCGACCTCTATCCACTTCGTGAAATACTCTATGACGACCACGTGGTAGTTCATTTGCCGTATCGCCAAAGGGAAAGGTCCCAATATATCGATTCCCCAGGTATGGAACAGCCAAGAGCTGTAAATCGATCTGAGCTTTTCTGGTGGCGCCTTGTGCCAGTCAACGTGTTGTTGACATTGCTTGCACTATTGTGCGTACCTCGTGCAGTCTTCCCTTATGGTTGGCCAATAGTATCCCGCACAAATGACCTTCGATGCTAGAGATTGGCCACCGATATGACTCCCGCATATCCCTTCATGGAGTTCTGCCATTATTCACGCGCACTGCTCGTCACTTACACATAGCAAGATAGGGTGGGTGAACCTGTGTTTGAACAACTCCTCGTCAACGAGGGTGTACTTGGTCGAATTTTTCTTTATTTTTCTAGCTTCTGTGGGTTCCAATGGAAGTATCCCGTTAGCCAGGTAACGCTTGTAGGTCGTCATCCAGGTTTCTCCTCTTTCAACCAGGCAGACCTTCAATAACTCTTCCCCAAGAACCGGGTATGTGCTTATCCTGGGAGTTCTCAATGTCTCCGGAGACAGCGACCGATGACTCCTTCTCCCTCCTCCCGACGTGCTAACCTGATGGATCCCCACCAAATTATCTGCGGTGAAGGTTTGAGGTGTCTTCAGGGTTCTTTGATGACGGTCCTCTGTCTGCCCCCCTTGCCTGAACTGGCGAGCTTACCTAGCAACTCAGCTCGGGCATTCTGCTCTTTAGGGACATGTACCAACTCGAATACGACAAATGACTTCTTCAAAACTTGGACATATTCTAGATAAGCTGCCATTTGCGGTCCTTGGCCTGGTATTCCCCTATTACTTGGCCTATAACTAGTAGGGAGTCACTCTTCGCCAGTAGACTCTGCACACCCATCTCTTTGGCTAACAGTATTTCAGCGATCAGAGCTTCATACTCTATCTGGTTGTTGCTGGTCTAGAAAGCGAACCTCATGGCTTGCTCAATCAATAGCCCATTTGGCCCTTCCAAGATGACACCAGCTTCGCTGCCTTGTTGGTTAGAGGAACCATCCGCCTTGTCAACTGCTGCACCTCCTTGACTGAGATCGGGCTCCTCATTGCAAGGATTGCAGCGCACTTCTCAGGGTTCGCTTCTATCCCACGCTCGGTGAGTAGGAAACCCAAGAACTTGCCAGCTTCCACCCCGAACACACACTTCTCAGGGTTTAGCTTCAGTCTATACTTAGCTATTGTTGTAAATAGCTCTTCTAAATCAGCGACGTGTTGATCTTTTACCTGCGAGGTCACCACCATATCATCCACGCAGGCTTGCACATTTCGCTCTATCATGGGCGCGAGTACACTGTCCATCAGCCTCTGGTAGGTGGCACATGCGTTTTTCAGCCCAAAGGGCATCACTGTGTAACAATAGCAAGACAACTCTGTCATGAACGCTGTCTTGTACTCATCCCTGCGATGCATCTTGATCTGGTTGTACCCAGAAAAAGCATGCAGGAAGCTGAGCAGCCTGCAACCCGAGGCGCTGTCTACCAAACCATCAATGCTTGGCAAGGGGTAGGAGTCCTTCGGGCAGGCCTTGTTGAGGTCTGTGAAGTCCACACACATCCTCCACTTCCCGTTGGCCTTCTTCATCAGAACCACGTTTTCCAGCCACGCTGGGTACTGAATTTCCCTGATGTGGCCGACGCTCACCAACTTCTGTGTTTCTTCTTTGATGACCTGCTGCCTCTCCTCGTTGAACTTTCTCCTCCTCTGACGAACAGGTCAGACCTGGGGGTCCATTGTAAGACGATGGTATAGGAAGTCAGGGTCTATGCCGGGCATGTCCGAGGCGGACCATGCGAAGGCATCCAGTGTTGGGCTATCACTTCGGCAATCTGGTCATGTATCCCTTGGCCTAGAGACTTGCCAAGCTTGAACATTCTGCCACCGGTCTCCCTCTCCAGGACGTCTTCAGCTGGTTTGCGTCACCTTTCCCGGGAGATCTCTGCGCGGGCGATCCCTTTCTTGCTTGGGGGCTGAATGGTGACAGTGAACACCCCTCTCTTTGTTTTGAGGCTATTCTCGTAGCACCTCTTAGCCTCCTTCTGGTCTGATCTGATGGTGATCACCGTTCCCCCCAAGAAAGGCAATTTCATCTTCATGTGCCTTGTCGATGCTACCGCTCTCAACCTGTTCAGGGCGGGTCTTCCCAATAGTATGTTGTAAGCTGAGGGAGCGTTAACAACAAGGTACTTGATGTTCTCTGTGTGAGAAGCTACACCATCCGTGAAGGTGGTCCTCAGCTCTATGTGTCCACGCATTTCTACCTGGTCTCCAACGAATCCATATAAGCAGCCGGTGTAAGGCTTCAACTGGTCAGGAGACAACTGCAACTTGTTGAAAGTCGACCAGAACATCACATCTGCTGAGCTTCCCTGGTCCACCAGAACACGGTGCACCTTCCTCCCTATCGTTACTACTGAGATCACCACTAGGTCGTTTTCATGAGGGACGACATCTCGGAGGTCGGCCTTGGTGAAAATGAGGTCGATGTGAAGGGCCTAGTCTGCCTCTTGCACCTCTACCGTCATCATCGCTCGTGCATACTTCTTCCGCTGAGAAGCGGTGAATCCTCCTCCCGAGAAGCCTCCTTAAATGGTGTGAATCTCGCCATGAACGGGCATCTCGTGCCCCTGATCACCCCCTGGTGCTGCCAACGTCTGAACCCGTTGTGGCTCCTGAAAATAGTCCTTCAGGAAACCGTTCTTCACCAGTTCGTCCAACTGGTGCCCTAGCGATAAATAGTTGCGTATGGGGTGACCATACGCTTGGTGGAACTCACACCGAGCGTTCTTGCTGGGCCCCAACCTCTTGTCAGCTTTCGCGGGGATCTTCAGTCTCTCCGCTATGTTGGGAATAACAATTAGCTCCTTCAATTCTACTAGGAAGGTGTGCATGGGGGACGCATCCTCCCTTGTGCGCGCCCTGGTTTGGGGCTTCCTGGCCTCGTAGGGTTGATGCTTCACTGGGGTCTTCTTCTCTGTCGTCGTCTCGTGTCCTCTCATGGGCTGAGGTCGACTTGGCCCTCGTGGGCAGATGGGGGCAACGCTTCCGCGCTTCTCTGTGAGTTCCCCTTCCTCGACGATATGGGCTACCGCTCGACGCTTGATCTTGCAAAAGGTTTTGGGGCGACACCTGATAAGTGACTGACTGAAGGGTCTTGGCATGATTCCCTTCCTGAAAGCGTGCACCATCATATCCTCATCCTTGGTGTGCAACCTTACCACCTGTGCCCCAAAATAGTTGAGGAAGTCCTTCAAGGACTCTCCCTGATATTGTCTTACGTCGAAAAGATCGTAAGAGACTAGCGGGGGAGCCTGATTGGCTATGTATTGCTCCTTGAACAGTGTAGAAAACTGCGCAAACGATGTTACATGTTCGTCAAGGAGGCTAACAAACCAGTCTTGCGCTGTGCCTGTCAGCGTGCTCATGAACAGTTTGCAATGCACTGCATCGGAGCCCCCATATAGCATCATCTAGGTGTGGAAAGCCTTAAGATGAGCCTCTAGGTCCTCTGCACCTATAAAGGTGGCCTTAGGACCTACGAAAGTGGTTGGTATCATGACGTCCATGATTGATTGCGAGAATGACATTGGAAAAGCCCTGGGTGGTGTAGGCGGGGCTCGCTCATCCACCACACGCTCCCTTGCCTGCTGCAAATTCCTGCGTAGTTCCTCGTTGGTCCTGCGCAGCTCTTCGTTCCTTGCTTGCGACGCAGCTAGGTCAACCTGGATGCGTTCCTGATCCATTCAGGATGTCGCCACCGTTTCCTGAAGGGTGCACATCGTCTCCATGATCTGCTGCATGGTGATGTTTTCCCCTCCGTTCGGTGCGACGAATCTTTGCCTTGTGTTTCTCATATTGATGCATTTTTGCCTTATACTTGTGAATGGGATCGAATTTTAATCGTGCCCCACGGTGGACATCAAATGTTCTTGCCAGTTGACTCGTTCGCCGGTTCACTCTAACGACAATCACACGCGCTCTTATCTCCTCCTAGGTTTGTGCTTCCTTGGATTGAAACGCTTTGTACCTGCAAAGACAAAGGGATGCCCCAGAGGATGTTTGCACTCTAACGCTTAAGTCAATACTGGGGCTAAGAAATAGAATGTGAGTGTAATAGTTCTAGTCACAGAAAATGGCGTACCTTGTGGGTTTTCTTACTACCCTTTATATAGTCTAGGGTTTCCTCTATTTTCGTTACCCGCATTTAGGGTTTCTAGGGAATGCCCTTGCGCCGCTATTACCCAATCTTAGTGCAATCTAGCGCGTAAGGCTCTCTTACTGAAGTGCAACCTCTAACAAAATGGCCACTTGGGTACCAACTTGTGCACCAAATCTCTGGGGCCATCCATTCTGGGGGGTACCCTAACTATCACATGCCATGCATGCAGCCTCCCTTGGAAACCCTAACCCTAACGGGCATTCGTGGCTTCCAAGCCTCTTTACTCGTGCCGCACCTAATGGCGCAATCCACACCGCATGCATGGGCACCTTGTGACTTAGGCTTCCCCCTACTGATAATTGGTGTGTTGTCTGGGACCCACCTTTCGTGGTCCAATTCTACTGTTTGAATCACCGATACCTTACTCTGTTGCCAAAGACACGTCGGGACATCCCGGTGATCGACGTCTAACCACTAATTGGCACCCTGGCTCATGCTGCTTATGAGGCATATTCCCAAAGCCGTTTGTGGGACTCAGCTTACATGGCCCACTATTACTAGCGGTCAACTATGTCCGAGGACTGGTCGGTACAAGTACAAACATTTGATTACATTCTAATTAAATTTTTACATGAATAAACCTCTTTCTTAATCTATAAACATTTCAGTACATTAATGTATTAAATTTGAATAAACATTTAAGTACTTCATTTTATGTAGAATTTGATAAAGACTAGAGTGCATGTAGAGAAGCCAGTGCAATTCAAAGTTAGAGTTGTGGTAAAAGTGAGGAACCATGTTGAAGCATTTGGATGCCGTCAGATAGGAACAAGTAAGCCTAATATGTGTACACGATCATTAATTCAACACCCCATAAATTTGGTTTCCAGGGACTAGATATAAAAAATTATAGCACTTCTTAGAAAACTCCTTTCTCCTTTCTTCTATCAAATATTCTTTCTCTCCCATTTAACTTGTATATGGCGGGCAATCATTGAATTTGTGCTTCTTTCTTAGAAACGAAATCTCCAAAGAAGAGCAACAAAGCAGCCCTAAAGGACTGGTCCAAGAAATCCAGTGTGAAAGCATAGAGTTAATTATACAACCGAATTCATTGTGGACTCAAATTTTGGAGTCCTTGGAGCTATTGCTATGACAAACAAACACCTATGAGAGTTCTTCAATAATATAGTGATCGAAGGGTTTGTGAGCGGAGCAGTTCATTTCCCTTGCATTCCTTTCTAAGAAAGTAACCACAAACTTGGAAAGGTCAAAGCATTTTTAATTTTAAATTACTAGTTATATTTCTTTAATGGTAACTAATTGAACGTACATTCCTTTTTATTATTATTACATCAAAGAAAAAGTCTTCCTGAATAATCACAAGTTGTAAATAGTAAACAAGTAGCCATAAATTATTATACCTGTAGAATGAGTTTTCAGAATTCTTATTGACCACAAATCAGTTAGAATTCTTATTGACCACAAATCAATTTTAATTTGTAAAGTGATTTTCAACTCAAAATATTGATAATAAACTGGTTGTAAACCAGTTTTTTTAATTGGACAGTATTGTGAAGTCACAAAATTTGTGTGTTTCCTTCAATAATATATTAGATGGAATATACAAAATCTAAATATTTATCTCAACAGATAAACTACAAATTTAACCTGAAGGACCTTACCACTAGAGGAATCTTAGAAATGACACTACAAGGAAATAACAATTTAGTCACCGAATTTAGCGACCAAAAATTAGTGGTCGCAATTTGCAACCGAAATAGTCACCAAATACCCGTAGTGTCAGATCTGCGACCGAAATAGCGACCGACTGAATTATTTATCATGTTAGTTAGTTTTGCGACCGAATCCGCGACCGAACATGAGAGTGACAAAACCAATGGTCGCTAAAGTGGTGGTTGTTTCGAATAAATTGGGAAAAATATATCTGCAATCGAATTAGCGACCGATTTTGTTTATTTTTAGCCACCGATTTTATTTCGGTCGCTACATTTTATTGCTTTTTTCTGCCACCGAATTAGCCACCGATTATGTTTACTTTTTAGCCACCGATTTTCTTTTGGTCGCTAAATATAAATGTTTATTTTTGTCACCGAATCAGCCACCAAATTTA
>Ga0123342_1011071_pt1 | contig 10043 bp, 3 predicted proteins | sample Turbeawhitnodule_FD_89960 | JGI IMG/M metagenome (GOLD analysis project Ga0123342, IMG submission 89960) | Root nodule microbial communities of legume samples collected from Mexico - Turtle bean Mexico white nodule | ecosystem: Host-associated > Plants > Roots > Nodule | place: Mexico: Nepantla...
CCATGCTCTCCACCTGCACCATATCCTCCACCAGCTCCACCTCCTTGACCACCACCAGCTCCACCTCCATGCTCTCCACCTGCACCATATCCTCCACCAGCTCCACCTCCTTGACCACCACCACCTCCACCTCCATGCTCTCCACCACCACCATACCCTCCACCTGCTCCACCTCCAGCTCCTTGACCACCCCCGTAACCACCACCGTGATCTCCTCCTCCACCACCACCGCCACCAGCTCCTCCACCAGTACCATATCCACCACCCTGTGCTCCTCCAGCATTATACCCACCTCCACCACCAGCACCACTTCCGCCACCTCCTCCATACCCAATGCCATGTTCTCCACCAGCTCCATATCCCCCTCCAGCTCCACCTCCTTGACCTCCACCATAACCACCACGCTCTCCCCCACCACCGTAAGCCACACCACCACCACCACCACTTCCACCACCACCACCATATCCAGCTCCTTGATCACCACCATATCCTACTCCCCCACCTTGTCCTCCGCCACTACCACCTCCATACCCAACAACTCCATGCTCCCCAGCATATCCACCGCCACCACCCGAGCCGCCACCTCCACCACCTCCATAACTTCCAGCAGCACCACCATAACCACCACCAGTGCCATGACCTAAACCATATCCAGCATCAAGGGTGAGAAGGGCCCTTCTAGCAGAACATACACCTAGAGCCAATAGTACTAAGAAAACTAGACTGGGAAGTCTGTGAATAGTAGCCATGAGAGTGAAGTGAAGCTGAAATAGGTTGGTTTTGAAGTGAGGAGACTTGAAGGGTATTTATAGGGATTGGGAAGGCGCGTTGAGAGCAAAGAGTGGTTGAAGCACATGGATATGAAAGTTGGATGCCCCCACAGTGTGGCCCATTATGCCAACATACAAAGATACACTGAAACCACTCATACTGGAGCTTCATTGTGTGCTTCTGCTGTCTTCCACATCCAACGGAGCATGCAGTACCCATACAAATACACTAGCTACTCCAACAAACCTACGCTTTTTTCTTTTCTTTTTCACACCTACCTATCTTATCCCTCTTTTCTACCTCCCACTCACCACCATTTTGCACTGCATTTTACTTTCTCAATCTTCTTCTTCCTTCTGTCTTCCCTTTTTTTTCTTATTGCCACCACTATCATCGGGTGCAACTGCAAACATACCTCTTTTTTATAAATTTGTTAATCGCTAGATATATTAGGAAGATAGAACATTTTATTAATTTACTACCGATGATATTTAAGTAAAAAAAGTGAAGACTGCTAGCATTATTTGAATGCATGGAACAATTCTTCTCAAATTAACTTATTACCATTGATATGGCTTCAAAGAGTGCCATCAATAACATTCCTTTTAATATTTTGTTTTTCGAGTCTCGAGTCATACTAATTAGGTATATGAATTACACTATTATATACTTCTTTCCCGAGAAAACTATCATCTATCATTACTATTATTATTATTATTTCGAAAAGCAGGCTAAATTGCAGTACTGCAGGTTCAGTCTAATTACATGAATTTGAGAAAGAAAAATGATTTTTTGACCTCCATTTTTCCTTTGCTCCAAATTACTCCTTTGGATTTGAGAAATGTAAAGTCCCAAAAATATTTTCAAAAAAAGATAAAGCTGCACCAAACATATATAAGTACATGGAGACAAATTTTATTAGGTGAAATTGAGTTATGTAAATCCACTTTATAAGGTATAAGGATTTACTAAGATTTGTTGGAAATTCTTCTATCCTTCAGGATTGGTGCCATCCACTACTAAATTAATGTCAAACTACTAAAAAAGTATTTAAATTATACACTAAAAATACTTCATATGTAATTTTGTCACTCTATGTGTGAGTAACAAACGCAACAATGTTTGGAGGTGCATGAGAGTGAGAATCATATGAAATAAATGGACATATAGGACTAATATCACTTTTAGGAATCTTAAACTTGATGTTGAGGAAGTGTTTACCCTAGCACAAGTCAAGAGCTAGATTACAAACAAGTATCCAAAATATTGCAACAAAATACGAACTTATAGTTGGCCTGTTTAATTCAAGCCCTATACCTTAGTAATTTTGTGAATGTGTATACATTTAAAACAGGGGGTGAACGAACTCCTTTTTGGGAAGTTTTCAACAGAGATAAGACTTTTTCCTACACTCTTAAGGATAATTTTGAGGCTTTCTAGCCTCATCTAACTCTTGTAAATGTTCCAGAGTTTTATAATTTTGAGCCTGATCTTACAAACCATGTGCTTATAAATTAACAAATTGAGTGAGGCTTTTCGGAAAGGAATATGGGGAAAGAACTCATTTAAGTGGTCTTAGTCTAAGTGGTAGCATTGCCTTATTAAAAACTGAGTTTTGACCCTGAATGCATAAATCTAAAATATCATACATGTCTAGTCTGGAAACACATGACATGGTCATTTTAGAGATGTAAAACCAGGTCCAAACGCTCTAGCTGGGATATAAACATTTCATGTTATATTAAACTTTCAATATCTACATACATATTTGATTTTAGTTATATAGTTCATGCTGCTGGAAACTAGAAAACTGTCTAGGTGCATGGAAGTTGACTCTGAAATAATATGCAGGTTGCAACAATGAGGAAAGCCAAAGAAAGGCAACAAGAAGATCAATATTTTTAGATCTTCCTCTATACATAAAGATTTAAATGGATTGAGACAACTATTTGTTCCATTTATAAATGTATTGTTTTTGCTAATAAAAGAATGTTATATCTTTAAAGTAGAATGTCCCTTTTTAGTTATATTATTTGTACTAAGAAAAATATATTTTGCAACTTCATTTTCATATTCAACCAATTCACTTTTAATAAATAATTAAGTGAATAGTTATTAATTTATTGTATAATTAATATTGATTGTCAAATTTAATACAATTTCTTGTAAAATTCTTTTTGTTCATTTCGTACTTTTGTTTCTATTTTTTAAAATATTACACAATAGTAATTTACTAATTGATATAAGTTCTATTTACTTTGTATAACAATTCTTGAAGTTGGCATGTTTTCCATCACGGCTTCTTTAACTTGGTCAGAAAGAAACTCATAATGAAAGTTCATGAAATCGGGCAATGTAGTCTTGCATGTATATGATTAATAAAGACATTCACACCATTTAAATATCATAAAGAGTCTTGCATGTATATATATTAATACCAGTGAATATAATGCATAAATAGTTTATCAGCAATACATTTTCTTATTATTTTACTATAGCCATAAGAAGCTAGTTAAATATTTTCTTATGTAATGTATTCATTTCAGGGGTAGTATCCACCACCGTGGCCACCACCTTCTCCACTCCCACCACCACCTCCATATCCACTCCCACGTGCACCTCCACCACCATAGCCTCCACCGCCACCGCCCCCAGAGCCACGACCACCGCCACCAGCTGCTCCACCACCATATCCTCCACCGGCTCCTTGTCCAGCTCCCTCACCACCACCAGCTGCTCCACCACCATGTGCTCCGCCAGAACCTCCTCCACCACCCCCACCATTTCCGCCTCCTCCTCCGCCATTCGCTCCACCGTATCCACCACCAGCCCCACTCCCTTCCCCACCCCCATAGCCACTACCAGCACCCCCTGCACCACCGCCTCCTCCTCCTCCACTTCCACCTCCACCACCATAACCACCCCCATTTGCTCCACCTCCGCCATATCCTTCACCACCACCTTTACCAGCCCCTCCTCCGTATCCACCTCCATCAGCACCACCGCCACCGCCACCACCGTTTCCTCCACCACCACCGTGTCCACCACCCGCAGCTCCATATCCAGCACCGGCACCTTCACCTCCTCCAGCTCCTTCCCCGTATCCACCACCACCGAGCTCTACCGCGGCGCCTCCTCCTCCGCCGCCGCTTCCTCCACCACCACCATATCCACCAACAACAGTACCAACATGCAAGTTCACACGGTCCTCTAGAGTGAGGAGTGTTCTAGCAGCAGAGCAAATGCCAAAACAAACAAACACAAAAAGAACGTTACTGAGAAGTACTTTAGAAGTTGCCATTGCAAAGTGTGGTTTCGGAATGCAAAGTTCGTGTGTATATATAGTAATGGGCCTGGCCCATTACAGAAATGGAGGGGCCCAAAAGTGTGTTTAATTTCTTGAATATGGCCCACTGCACATGCAGGAGTTGTTGGGTACAAGTACAGAAAATCGCACTATAAGACCCACTGGTGTGCTTTTGCTGTGAACCACAAGCATTACATTCATCTTGTTTCTCACTATGGCCATCTTATAAACCTATTCTCCATTTTCTGATAAAACGTATATCCGTTTTTCTGTTGAGGATGGCGGAATCATTCATCTTGCATGTTCACACTTAACAGTGGCCACTGCAACTAATTTTCTTTTTTCTTTCAAATTTCCAGCAGCTCTTCAACAACTTGTTGATGTGGATTTATCCTGATATACCACTTTTTGTGCAGATTTTAAGCTTTTCTTTTGAGTAGTTGTTAAACTCGACTAGAAATAAAAACTTTTTTTTATTATATAAGAAGTTGGTTATATAAGAGTTAATTTTTAAGTATATAAGAAGTTTGTTATATAAGAGTTGGTTAGACTTAAAAATACGATCTCTAAAGATATCCATCCAAAAGTTAACCAATTGGTGTTTCGAGCATTATTGTTAACTACGGAAATACATTAAAATTACGGAAAAGAGTATAATGTCTGTAATGTTAAAATTGGGTTAAAATCTTGTTAATAGCTAGGTTGGGAGCATCACACATGGCTAAAACCAATGATAGTGATGTGTTTAAAATCTTGTTAATAGCTAGGTTGCCAACTGACATTGTCTTAGCTAAAGGTTAGGAAAGGGTGTTCTGTTATGCAGGTTGTGAAGGTTCGAAAGAGGGGGACTATGAAGCAAAATGAAATGGTGTGGAGTGGATGACTATAGATATCCATATATGGATCAGAAAAGTGTAATGGTAAGCTAAATGGATATCTGAATCAAGTCATGGAATTAAAATTATGTAGTGATAAAGGTCCAGGATGGAACTATTGAGGTTGAAACTTGTTTGTAAGGGTGGTGGTGCTGGGAATGAATTGAATATAAATCACCAATATGATGATTATGTTGACATGGTCTAGTTTGATTTAGGGTTTAGGGTTGGTTGATAGGCAGAAAATGTAAATTTGTTTAGTTGCACATGTTGGAAAACCATAGAGAAAATGAAGGTGTAGCATGGTGGGTGTGGGAAAATAATAACATTCTTAGACATTCATCACAAATGGACTGCTGTATAGGAAAAGGTAGACTATATATGTGGAGAAAAGCCCTATGGAATAGAAGGGGTAAACAGAAATTCTATAGAGCAAAAACAGAATGAGCAGAAGTATGTGAATCAATTTTGGAGGTGTTAGTCATGTACTTGTAATTAGTTTGCTCTACCTGTTTGTTGTAGGTTTTTGTGTAAGGGTTGAGACACCCAAAAAATGTCTCCTTAATTAAATTCATTCATTCCTAATAAAAACAAAATAATTAAAATTACTATTAGGAAAAACAACACAGAGAGTAGTATATGAAATAGTTTTGTGTGTTTGCATTGGCAATGGTTTGGGTAGACATTTTGGATGTAAACATTAATCGCGTAAGAAGACTCGTTTTGTGCATGTGGGCATGTGTGAACTGGATGATAAGTTGTGAAGCATAAATTGTTGGTTCAATGAAGACACTTACGCTTGGCCTTTACCTTAGTCCAGCTATATATCACTGACATTAAAAATGAAGAAGCAAATTTTTGCAGTAGCAGTACATGAAATTCAAAGTTTGGAAATAGTGGATGATCACATCAAAATTCCTAGATTGCGGGATCCACCCATCATCTTCTGCTTCTTTAGTGGATTGCCCTTTTCCCCTTCACGCTTAGAGCACACAATAATATACCAACTATTCAAATAGCAATGGAGGAAAATAATAACTAATTATTTTATCTCATTATACATGTATATTTCTAAAAGAAATAGGACAAATATTTTTCTGATATTATTCTCTCTATGAGATGTTCAAACTTATTAATTTGGCTGTTGTTTATAATTAAAGATTCGAGTTAAAGCATTGTGAAAATTTCCACCTTCCAACCAATTTGAAGGCCTAGTATATGTATAGGTATATTTTAACTTATTTCTTTTCTTTTACTTTTAGAATTGCTTTCCTATTTTACACAATCTTCCACTTCAAACTTCATTATAGGAGACATGCCCCAGGATAAAAATTGACTTACCCTTTGTCATATTAAAATACCATAAGATCTTCTGTAAGTAATTACTTCCTTTTGAAAAGTTCAAACCTTTTTTTGTGTCAATAAATTTGTATAAGTTTTGTCATAGATTTGTGGAAATTATGTTATTTAATAATAATCAAGTTAGAAAGATGTGTGGAGTTAGGGTAAACTGTGATAGAAGAACAAAATTCAAAGCATTTTCAAAGTTGGAAGGTAAATTAATACGCCAAAAAGAAAGAGGTTTATAGTTTTAAGTGAATAAATTTTATATTAATTATTTAATTGTAATATAGGTTTATAGTTTTTTCTCGATTGTGCGATGTATACATGTAGTTATTAGTTAGCCAATTTCTTCCTACATTCATAAGTTTTTCTTTCTACACCCCATAATGTTATGCAAAGATAAACTTGTTTTTATTATTTTTTTAAAACCCTTAAAATGCAAATAAGACCTACACTATTCTTTCTTCTTCCTTTGTCCACAGATTGCACAGTCAAACACCACAAACTCCATTTCTCTCTGAACGGTGACGCTGCTCCATCTCTTAGCACAAGAAGCATTTCTGTTGGTGGTGGTGGGCGGTGTCTTGACAACTTGGGTGGTGGTTGGGTGGTTTCTCTTGGCGGTTCCTTGTTCAGAGAAGAAGATAAGTAAATTTTTTGGTTTGTTCCATTTTTTTTGGATTTTCTTTTCCACAGTTCATATGTAATATTCCAGACAATGCAGTTCGATAGTTTACAGATCCGCATCTGTTTTTTTTTGCATTATAGATTATTGAATCAACAGAAATCCTGGATTGGGGAATTACTAAATCTTCTAGATTGGTGAGTTCGCTAACAATTCCAGATTGGCGCTTCCGGTAACATTCTGGATTGGTGCTTCTGGTGACATAGTATTGACTTATAAGACATCATTTCTCAAGGGCAGTGTTATGGACTTCAATATTATGGAGTATCTTAAGTTTCACATGGAGTAATTTGGAATGCTTGGTAAAATATGCAAGTGTTTAGTTATTTTCCACAAGTTAAGTTCCCCAAGTACTCGGGATTTAATAAGAAATGTCATCTTTCTTATATTTTCTAACATGGGTTCCTAACAAGGTTGTGCATGATCCAACTTAAACTAATGCACATTTCGATTGGTTCAAAGTATGCAATTATTTTGTGATTCAAACAATTTAAAAATCAACATTGGTGTAGTTTAGAATCACATCTAATTTAAAAATCAAGTTGTTATTCATAATATTGTGACAACCATGATCAAAACAATAAAGTTTGATATAACTCACAAAGGATCCTTCATTAAATAGTGATGGGTGAATGAGAGTGTAGAATTTTAAAAGTCATGCCTAGGATAACAGTACAACATCAATTTTGCTCCTGAACCAACTGAGATTGAGGGACAACCAAGGGGCAGAAAAGCTTTGGATAACATCTTCCCACTATGTACTTGGGTTTTTCTTATGATAATATATTATAGTACATTATAATATACTAATTTACTTGGGTTCTTCTTATGATAATATATATTACAGATTGGTGCTATGCTTTAGGACTACTTCAAGCATTTCAATCAAGATAATACATTTTTTTTAAATAAGTGATTTAGTTTCAAAATTTATTTGTTGTTAAATTTATAACTATAATGTTAGATGATTAACATTCTGGATTGGTGGATCCGTAGTAGGTTTTTGGATTTCCAAATTCGTGACGTGCATTGTTTGTAATTTGGTTTAACTTGAATGATGTAATTAAACAGAAATATGAAGACTAGGGGAGAAGGTTCACAAGGTGACCGTCTACGTTCCACAACCTCTATTAGAAAATGAAAAAAACATGTTAATGAAGATGAAGAACATGTTAAACATGAAGATGCAAAGAAGAAATGTTAATGAAGATGCAGAACATGTTGAACATGAAGATGCAAACGTCCATCATGTCGATCCCTCCACACCTGAGATCGACTGACGATGGTTAGATTTTAATGATAATCTCGTACAGGATGTCACCTTAGAAGCTGATGTTGGAGCCTGTGTTCCTGCATATATAGGTTTCAGTCTATATCACACTCATATATCATTTAGATGGATGAGGATAATAGACCTATGGTAATTACCCCTGATGGATGACGTTAGGACGTGAATGATACTATCTCTGAGCATCTCGGAGTGGTAAGAATTTATTACTTGTTTATTTAAATAACACATGTTGAGTTGTAATTAATATAATTTGTTGTATCATTGTAGGGTCTTTGTAGAAGAATAACATCCACCTTGCAGTTAATTGTAGATGATGGTCATCTAACCGGGGATTCACCTGTATGGGAAGGGACGCAGACAACCTTGATGCTATCCTGATCATCCACCGAGGACATGTCCGTGTATGTCAACATACGACAACACGGACGATGATGATGATTATTTTAGTTGGTTCAATGTTTTTAAATTTCATGAAGAAACACTTAGTTTACATTTTTTTTTTGAATTTGGTGAAGGAACAATTTGTTTACATTTTGAATGAATTTGATGAAGGAACACTTTGGTTATGAATTTAGATAGTTTCTTCTTCCGCATTTATAATAGTCACAATGTTAACATATTCATTTATCAATGCAATTACAACTCATTTCGGATCCATCAATCCATAAGTCAAACAATTTATTCTGGATCTAGGAATGCATAAGTCAAAACAATCATTCTGAATCCACCAATCTGTAATTCAAAATATGCATTCTGGATTCAGAAATCCATAAGTCAAAATAACTTCTCGATCCATCAATCCGTAACAAAAAATAGGCCTTCGGATTCAGTAATCCATAAATCAATAAGTTATTAAAAATTTGCTTTCAGACCCTCATCTAGAAAACAAAATCATTTACTTACGAACTAGCGCATCCGGAGATCCTATTTTCACTTCTGGATTGATCAATCTGTAGCACACTCCCAGATCCCAATTTCCAGTAACCACAAAAAACTCCATAACCACCCATGCTCTTAAAAAACTTAATTCTTCCCTTTAAAAGCCAAGCAACACTTCAACAATGCACCCCACTCCTCTACCTTGCTCCGCACAACTAGAATGATCCTCCACCAATGTCTCAAATGAATGAAGAGGAAGAACAGTGCCAAACCAACTCCACCACCATGTCCTTTTTCAAATAAAAGGTCAAGGCTAGTTTCATAATTTTTAAAATTGTAGGGGTGCAGGAAGATAAACATAGGAGTGCAGAGAGAATTAGTTATGGTGGAACATGAATGGGCATTGTACTTTTTGGGCCTACGTGTGCTTTGAAGCAGGAGATCTCTTCTTGTACCTCCATACAAATTTTTCCTGCATTCCTATATTTCAAAAATACCCAAATTATTCTTTAGTATTTTTTATTGAACCTTTTATTAATTGTGAATGTGAAATTCAGACACTTCAAATAGTATAAAATCTCTGAAATTTAAAATTTGTAAAATTTTGTATTTTAGATTATACTTTTGGAATGCAAATTTTTGTATTCTGGTATAATCTGAAATGAATAATTTGATATTTTTGAAAGTATGTTTTGCAGGAAGAAATTCTAAGAGTGCAGGAAGAAATCCCCTTTGAAGGCCCATTATTGACATTGAATCTTCAAGGCCCAAATTCTTCCTGCACCATATCAATTTTAACCTTCACCATATCAATTTTTTAAATTTCCAAAACTACCCTCCTGCACCATATCAATTTTAACCTCCACCAAATCAATTTTTTAAATTTCCAAA
>Ga0123342_1011072_pt1 | contig 10042 bp, 6 predicted proteins | sample Turbeawhitnodule_FD_89960 | JGI IMG/M metagenome (GOLD analysis project Ga0123342, IMG submission 89960) | Root nodule microbial communities of legume samples collected from Mexico - Turtle bean Mexico white nodule | ecosystem: Host-associated > Plants > Roots > Nodule | place: Mexico: Nepantla...
CCTTCGATATGCAGCAATGGAAACCGAAACCCATTAAAAACGAAAGCAATAGGGAAAGCGAAAGTCATTAAAAGCAATGAAGTTCAATGCAGTTGCAATGGAAACGAAATACCTTCGAGTGCAACAATGAGTTCGAAAACAAGAGAAAACGAAAAAGAGAGATGAGCGCAAAGAGAAAGAAACTACGAAACTGTTGAGGCGTGTAAAATTTTTAGGGTAAATTTGATTTACAAATGCGGTTATTTGAATAACCGCATTTGTAAATCAATCGCTTCAATTTACAAATGCGGTTATTCAAATAACTGCATTTGTAAATCAAGCGCTTCAATTTACAAATGCAGTTATTTGAATAACCGCATTTATAAATCAAATTAATTTCAAAAATGCCACCGCGTTGTTTACGAATGCGTTTAAGTGCTGAGCCGCATTAAATAAGGAGCGCTCTTTTCTTATTTTTGTGCTAGTGGGATTTTCAAGTGAGAGTGGAATAAGATTGCAATTGTATTCAATTCAGATTGTACTGTGATCAGGTGTAATCCTTTCTAAACCTACTGTATTTCTGGTGTTGTGTTGTCAAGGAGTGTTGTGTGTTCTTGAGGTGTTCAAGATCAATACTCTTGGTGTGGTTTGCCAAAGGTAGTGTGTTTCTTGAAGGCTTCAATGTCACTACTTTGGTGATTTGTGTTTTGTAATCTGGTTTGATTGCTTAGTGGATTACCCAATGGTTTTCTGGGGACTGGATGTAGCTCTTGACTTAAGAGTGAACCAGTACAAACTATTTGTGTTATTCTCTCTTACCCTGAACTCATTTAAATTATGTTTTAAGCTTAACTGATATAAACAACCAATTGTTTTTCTGTGTATTGTTGTATAACTGCTTGAGTTATTGGCTAACTTGATTCCTGTTATGGATTTATACAAAGAATTTCATTAAACCCGAAAAAGTTTTAAAAAATCCCTTTTAAACAATTCACCCTCCCCTCCCCTCTTGTTTAAGGTCATATATTCTAACATACAAACTTCACCTTTGAAACTAAGAATGCTTACGTTTTTTTCTTGAATACATAGTATAAGGTGTTCTGGAATAATACATGCTCCAAAACTCAAATCTATGTCATTAAAATCAAATTTGAAGTACATTTTTTATCGCAGGAATCAACACAGTGAAAATCCTATTTATAAATGGAGTTGCTCACAAGGTTTCAAAAAACTAAAATTTGTAACCAAGCCCAAATTTATAATTTATGGACTAATTGGGTCCTGTATCAAGTTCTATTGTGAAGAAGTATAGATTACCACACATTTTCTACCATGTTTCACATCACTGAACTATCTCAAGGTTTCATTCTTTAAAGAACCACATTTCATTTAACAACTTAATAAGTATATATATTCATAGGAAAAAAAAATAATGTAAAATGAAGAAAATCAAAAGAAAAACCTAGTTGCACCCATTTTCTGGACAATATGGAAAGTTTAATCATAAAATATGCCTAGTTATAAACCATAACAAATGCATAGGATTCATATTCTCATTATGATCCTCGTTTAAATGCATTTAAAAGAATGATTAAGTCAAGACCAATCATCATTGTTATGGCTGATATATAGATTTTATATATAAAAAATAATAAAACCCCTGTACTAGATTTATAGCAAATTGTAAAAACCAATCATCATTATTATGGCTGATATATGGAATTTATATATAAAAAATAATAAAACCCCTATTGGACTAGATTTATAGTAAATAGTAAAAAAAAGGTTATAGTATTCATTTGGTCTTATATAATCTTTCTTTTGAACAAATTTTAAGCTTTAGTTCTTACACATGCATAATTAATCTTTAGCCACTGACACTAACAACAGTCAACAATTTATAACAATATAAAATTGCTTTAAAAAAATTTATAGCAAAAAATTGTTATAAAAAAATTATGTGGTGATTACATAGTACAATTTTCTTGTAAACATTTTTCTATTTAATAAAACAAAAATGTTTATTCGAGAGTCATGCTTTACCTACAATTCAATAAATATTAATATATAATTATTTATAGAAATTTATTTTTTTTTAATTTAAATTTAAATTTTAATTATTTTTTGACATTTTATATTTTGGTTATACTTTTATTAAAAAAAATATTATTTTTTTATTATAAATATTAATATTTATTGTAATTGTAGTGTAGAGGTGGTAAAACAATATATCAAAACCTTTAATAAAATTTATAGGAGGAGTGAGAAGAAGCAAAAAGTGGTGTGAATAGTGGCATAAACACCATTACTGTAAACAGGCCCTAGTTTGGTGTGTCAATTTGCAACAGTCGCAAGTTCCAGCATTGCTCTCATCACATAGCAGTGTGGTGCTTCTGACTGTGCCTGTGCGGCTGGTTGAAGTTCAAGGTATGTTCTGCAAAACCAAAACCCGCACTGTTATCTACCATAACAACACAAGATGTATATCAAGTCTCAAAGTAGTGTGGCGCAAGGACCCAGCACTGGACCGAGCCATAGAGCACGACAAGCGTTACAAGCAATGTGCCCGCGTCGTCAAAGAAGTCCTCAACGAACCAGGCCAAGTAATTTCTCTACGCTACCTCGAGAAGCGCCGCGAAAGGATGCGCCTAAAGGTCAAAGCCGAAACCTTTATCAACCAAAACCCCGGCTTGTTCGATGTCTACTATGACCGCATCAAACCCAAAACCGAACCGGTCCGCTTCATCCGCCCCACCGACCGCCTTCATCGTTTTCTCCAGGAAGAGCAACGGATTTTCTCCGAGAACGAACCCTTCATTGTCTCCAAGTTGTGTAAACTGTTAATGATGTCCAAGAGCAAGTTTCTTAGTGCTGATAAGTTGCTTCACGTGAAGAGGGAGTTCGGGTTCCCTAATGATTTTTTGGTTGATTTGGTTCCTCGGTATCCGCAATATTTCAGGTTAACTGGGTCTCCTGGGGAGGGGAAATCGTTTCTTGAATTGGTTGATTGGAACCCCGAGTTTGCAAAATCTGTTATTGAGAAAAGGGCTGAGGAGGAGAGTGAGCGTATGGGGATTAGGGTCAGGCCAAGTTTCAATGTGCAGCTTCCGCCAGGGTTTGTGATGAAGAAGGAGATGAGGGAGTGGGTTAGGGATTGGATGGAGCTTGATTATGTATCCCCTTATGAGGATGTGTCCCATTTGGACCAGGCTTCCAGAGAGATGGAGAAGAGATCCGTTGGAGTGTTCCATGAACTGCTTTCTCTTTCCTTGTATAAGAGGATTCCTATCCCTATCCTTGGAAAGTTTTGCGATGAGTATAGGTTTTCCAATGCTTTTTCCAGCACTTTTACCCGGCATTCGGGGATATTCTATTTGTCCTTGAAAGGTGGGATTGAAACGGCATTGTTGAGAGAAGCATACAGAGGTGAGGAGTTGGTTGACCGTGATCCGTTGCTTCGGATAAAAGACAAATTTGTTGAGTTGTTGCAGGAGGGGTGGCGGCAGAGAGAGGACCAATTGAGGTTGAAGCAAGAAAAGATTAAGGAAGGTATGCAGTTATTGGCCTCGAAAGTTGGTGATTGAAAGTATATGTGTTCATATGAAGAGCTTTCAATTTTGAAGATTTTTGTGAGGACCGTTGCTGGCTGGTACAATCCTTCTCACTTGGTATGATTGTTAGTTAGTCTTAAGGTGCATGAATTGTTGTAGAAAAATTTAATGGCTACCTCTTGTAACTGTTTTATTGAAAGATGCTTCGGTTACCAGTTTTTGGTTTAGTAGTATGTCTATAGATCATTTTTCCTTTAAATAATGTCCCTTTTACTTGTGATTTGGTTCTCAGTTAACATAATATCAGAAATCAGAGTGTTACATTATATTACTTGAAATATTTTGATTTCAACTTAAAAATGTTGGAAGATGAGTGTTTTCCTCATATTCTATCTTGTTAATAAGCACTTATGGTGCTTGGCCTATTTAACAATCAACTTTATCAATCTTTGAGATGCATGATATCTATGTTAGACTTGGTAGATGGAGGTTGTGAATTTATCTAAATTCAGTGTGCTTTAAAATTTAGGAATTTATCAACACAGTGCTCCAAATAGTGCTTCTGGCATCAGATCAAACCTGCAGTACATCAGTTGGATGCAGCAAGATGTGGAAAACACAGTATTTCCTATGGAGGTTCCTTCAAAGAGAAAAAAATACATTATATATGTGCTAAGGATGGAAAGAATAAGTTGCATTGTTGGATGATGATCAAATTCTGTTACCAAATTAGCTTAGAGCGGCAATGAAGTATCTTTTCATGTTTAAAGGAACACATGAGGAAAGCGTACATAAATGAAATTTGTTAAGCAATCATGCATGTTACGCAATGGTAAAGTTGTTGCCTTGTGGCTTGTAGGTTACGGGTTCAAGTCCAAGGAATAGTTTCACTCATGCACTGGATTAGATATATTTCTCACATCAAAAAAATTCTAATTTATATGACCTTCAGCTAGAAAGGTCCACCAGTTCTGCATGTTAGTAATTTGCGAATTATCTAATACATCCTTTGCCCACGTTTCTCATCCTTTGTGATATGAGTTATTCTAAACATTGTTCAGGAACAAGGTTGGTGATTCTAACCCTCATTTAGAATAGTTTGTTGTCACCTACAGAGTCGTCACACTAAATGGATGAGAAATACAGAAATAGTAACTAAGCAAGCAGGATCTTCACTCATCTTCTTGGTAATTTCATTTTATAAAATCATGATTCATCTGATTAACAACCTACTTGGAACAAGTTCATGAATCTGCAAGTATTTAAGCAGTTCTAATTCTTAAGACACTTAAGGGTTCCTATTAACTGAACTGAAGATAGAGAGAAGAGATACAAAATGAAGAGGGTCAAGGTTTTCAATTTAATAGCTCTTGCTATGACATTTCTGGCAATTGTGCCAAAGATGGAGAGTCAAATTTCGCCACCAATTCATCCTTTGACATCACCATCTCTTCATCCACTTTGTTTATCCCAACTAGCATTAGTAAGCTATGCTTGTGCAAGGTTGCCTCTCACCGCAACACCACCACCTCCACCCTCTCCATCCCCTGATAATCATGGTCATAGGGGTAATCAGCACTACACTCTTCAAGAAAACTGTTGCCGGTGGGCTAAGGAAATAGACACCCAATGTGTATGTGAAGTCCTAGTTCGACTGCCACCCTTCCTTACTAAACCTTTGCATCAGTACTCAATCATGATTGGAGAATCGTGTAACGTCACTTACTCGTGCGGTGGGCCAATATAATTGACAAACTCACGTTTTGATGCCAGAAAATTTAAGTAGTGGAAAAGAATCAAATCTTGTCTTCGGTTTTAAGGGTTGAACTTATGGTTATGGCCTCTGATTCGTTCCCTGTGCATCGTGTGTTAGAAACAAAGTGTACTGTAATACTCTCATAAAGAGCCACAAAAAGACCTGCTATTTGCCTTTCTAATAAAGATAGATATTACTAAGATACAAGGCTATTGGACATTTGCCAACAGCTCACAAAAACGTAGATCTATTGTTTGATTACTACTGATCATGTCTTAAATTTAAACTCGTGAAAAGTTCCCTCCCCAGACAAAATCAAACGCAACTGTAGAAGAAAGGAATCGTTCTTTCTCTTTTTCTTTACTGTAGGGAGGTATTGCTTATTGTAAACAAATCTGTAAAGAGACTTTTACATTCCGAACAACAATATTAACCCTTCCTCACACTGGAAAGGACAGAATAAAACAGAAGAAGCCACGACCCTTTTGAAATCTTTGATCCATCTTCCTAAGCGTGGCACACTATAAACCAAACGGTTAGTATAAATTTAGATAGTGCTTTAAACCAAAGTTTGAGGCTATTGGATAAATCATTGTTTAGACAACTTTGTAGCAGGTCTAGCCAGAGAGTGAAAGAGACAATGTGAAGTGCTTACAAAATTATACTTATATGACATGGTGTTTACTCTACGATGACAGTGTTCCTAGCTGGGCAGTTACATCCTAAATTCGATGTTCACTTTGATACATGAAAAGTAAAATAAAAAGTATGGCAACAATAAGTTTATCATGATTATAAGGAAAGAGGTCCCATAAATAGGTTTAATAAGTAAATTAGCAACCTGATAACAAAAGATGACTAAACTTGTTTTTTGTTGAACATTATCCCGAACAAAGTAAATGTCAAGTTCAAAATGTTTCAACCTAGAGTGTAAAATGAGATTAGTTGCAAGCAAAACAAGACTCAAATTATCAAAGTATATCTTTAGAACAGAGGATGAAACACGAATTTATGTGAGAAGAAAAGATAACCATTTGATTTCAGTAAGAGTCACAATAATACTCATATCTCAGTGTTATTGTGGGATACCACTTTTTACTTGTTGAAAGACTAAAAGACAAGGTTGAACCTAAGTAAAATACAATACCTAGTAGTTGACTTGTGATGATCAACATTAGAACCCCAATCAATATCACTAAAGTCAAGGATATAAAAGTGTTTACTTTTGCGAATGAGAAAATCATGATCCACCAATCCAACAAACTTAAAAGATGAAAAAACTTCATAATTGAGCATGACAAATAAAGAAGAAGCCATTAGAAGCTCTTGATACCATATAAGAAAAAATAATTGTATCATTTCATTAACATGAATGTAAGCTAGAAGCAAAAAAATAAAATAAAATATATATATATATATATATAGAGTAGATTTCACATAATAGACGATAATCGTCTAATACAAAGTATATAATAATGGTATAATCCATAACTAGATAATAACTATTTAACCTATCACCACCATCTAATCCATAATATACATTATAAGCATCTAATCTCTTATATATCATGCAAGAAAATTTAAGGTTGCATAGTTTTTAAGCTACAAAATGAATGCAATAATATGTTGCTAAATATTTTATTATAATTTTAAAATTTAAAGTATTTGTTTTTTATATTATTCATTATAATTTAAAAATTCTGAGTATTTTATTATATGCTACATCACACTATTATTTTTGAATAAGACCTTTTTACATAAAATTATATTTTACAATTTAATATTTTAATTTTTAAATTATGTGGAGGAATGTTGGTAAATGTTTGATGGTAATTTTCTTTTAGAATGTGAATGGGTGAAGTGTAGAAAAAGGAGGGAGTGGATTTGAGTTTTATTGTTATAAGTAAATATAAGGTTTTAAAGAACAATTTTTTTTTTTATAAAAACATTATCTTCTTGTTTTTATACTCTTTCGAAAATTTTGATTTTTGGTTGCATTTCATTGATCTAAAAGATATATAATATGGGAAAAGAACGCATAATCATGTAGTGGAAACACTTTTGCTCTAAGAATAGGTTCTTTTCTGCCTTAACCCCATTTTTTTTATTTTTTTTTCTTCATTTTTATCTCTACTATATATTCTAACTATATCTTTATAATCTAAGTTATTATTTATATTTTTTTTTCAACGTAATGCTTATATACTTTTTGTTTTAATCACCTTGCATCACCAATCTTGTTAGTTATTTATCTCTGTTTTTTTCATATCTTATATACTTAGTATTGTCTCGTTCGATAGAAATTTCAATGTCTCTTTTATAACGGATACCAAACCATGGTTATTCATTTTCATTCGTATACCTTTATTTCAACATAGTAATTGCATATAATAATGATTTTTTAGAAATTTCATTTAACTCTTATTTACTAATAACTTTTTTTATTTTTCATTTTTAAATTTTATGATTAAAAATGAGTTACATACTTTGTTTAGAACAGATAAATTAAAGAAAAAGGAATGGTATGAATGCAGAGTATATGATTATTGAGAGAGAAAGAGAGAGAAATAGATGCTAGATTTTTTGAGTATAAGAATTTTGACTTTAGCCTCTCTTTTTTATTCTATAGACAATTCTTTTAATTGAAGATATATCTTGATTGCAAATAATTTTCTGTGATACTAAAATTTGTTAAAAGAGTTAATATTTCAGAACAAATATTCTTATTCACACACACACACATAAGTCTAATTACATATTTAAGGAATAAAAATGTCCATCGATGAGGCATATAAGGTGATTTTGTAGGTGTATAGGAGCAATAACATAGTTAAGGATTGAGGAAGGGACACTGTGTCGTTCAATTTTATTTGTTTAACAAACGTTTGGAATGACAGTGGGACACTGTTTTGACCAAAAGCTGAGCTATTTAAGAATCCAACCCAACAGTGAAACAAAAGCCAATATTTTGGAGGAACAACATAAAGCCAAATGTTCATTCAATATTGTTTCAAAGGATAAACTATCTCTGGACCATTTGGAAAAAGAAAATTATATCATGGTCCTTTTATTCAATTAGAATAAGTTTTGATTGAACCAAAAACTGAGGCTTCATTTTGTTTGTTTTTATTTTAACTTTTTTTTATTATTTTTGTTTGTTTGTAACTGTAAAAGGGTGCACTTTGCAATCATTATTGAAGTGGCATCTTAAAAATTAGCGTGAGTTTTCAACGATTGAAAATGATGCTCTAATTTTAGTAATTTAATTGAAAAAAGAAATATTTAATAATGATGCATAAAATTTATATATGTAAATAAAAATGGTACGGAAAGAGCGGCGATTGGTGTGATTTGAAGGACACTGAAATGGAAGATGCTAAGAAAGTGTAAGGATGCGTTTGGATTGGAGATAAAGCACTTTTTTTATTTGATGGAATCTATTCAAAGGGTGTGAGCAGTGCACACTATTCTTCATTTTTAACAGTGCATAGTCTCCACAACCAGAAGAAGATGCAATCGCGTTTCATATCTCAAATTATTCCTTTGCGTCGTGCTTATCAAAGTCAGAGACGGTCGAATCATTTTTTCTCGTTCTTTTTCTATAAGGGATCCCAATACCAACAAATCAAATATTAAGACTGTGTTTGTTTCATTCAAATTTTACTTCATCAAGTCCTAAAACTTGGAAGATAATTCACTGAAAATAAATTTAATGAAATACTTTTTAGTGCGTTACTTTGATCACATGCATAGTTTTTTATCATTCAGGAAAATTCAAGTGTGATTGCTCAAAAAATGAACTTATGCCATCACACAGAACTTTATGGTATGACACCAATTTTTCTTATTATTTTCAATTAACCACTTGAAAAATTCTTAACAAAGGACACGAAAATACAATATTAGTACTTAGATTAGAGTGTAAAATGAAATTAGTATCCAATTATATATTATAATTTGATTTTATCTATAATTGATATAATTTTTAATTTTATTTTATATATACAAGCTTTAATGTTAGACATCATTATACAACTTGACATATCACTTAAGCTAACTCATCAAGTAACAACAATCATTTGTCGTCACAAGAAAAAAAAAAGTATTATTAAAAAAAAATACAAAATATATGCAGGACTAAATCAAAATTCATATGTTAAAAAAATACATAGGTGGTTGGTTATTAATTCAGATTTTATTATTATTAATTTTGATTTTATTATCCTTAAACTATTTTACCGTTATTATTGCATCATTAATGGTTAGTTTAAAAGCTTGTTAGTATTCCTATTTTATAGCTTCCATTAATTGTAATTTCATTATATATATTATTGAATAAGATCAGCTCAACAATTTTGCAATCTTGTGCAATTACCTTCAATCAACTTTCTACAACCTTTTGTCTTCTCTTAGTTCCTTCAATTAGTTCCTACAACTGGTATCAAGAGCTAGTCTGTTATCATGAACTCTACCCAATTATCAGTCCTTATGCTTGATGGAAAAAATTACAATCGATGGTGTGTGCAAATGAGAGTTTTGTATGATTATCATAAGTTATGGGATGTCGTCAAGAGTGGAGTGTCTACATTAGCGGCTAATGCAACTGAGACGCAACGAGTAGCACATCGTGATCAGAAGAAGAAGGACAATAAGACTTTGTATCTCATCCATCAAGGGATGAATGACGAGACGTTTGAGCAAATAGAAAGAGCAACAACTGCCAGTGAGGCTTGGACAATTTTGTCAACCAATTATA
>Ga0123342_1011073_pt1 | contig 10038 bp, 11 predicted proteins | sample Turbeawhitnodule_FD_89960 | JGI IMG/M metagenome (GOLD analysis project Ga0123342, IMG submission 89960) | Root nodule microbial communities of legume samples collected from Mexico - Turtle bean Mexico white nodule | ecosystem: Host-associated > Plants > Roots > Nodule | place: Mexico: Nepantla...
AACAAAATCTTTGATCAATTCAAATATTCAAAATGATATGAATACTTAAAAAAAATATTACAATTAAAATTGTACTTTACAAATTTAACTAAAAGTAGCAAAATGAATCCCATAGTGATGTGATAAACTTTTAAAAAAATATAAACAATATAAATAAATAAATGAAATAATTAAAATACTTAGTATATAATAAAAATGTCAAATAGTTAAACTTACAGTATAGGATGCACTTTAAGGAATAGGTTGATCATCCTGCTCTAGATCATACTCATGATCGAATTGTGTTGTGCTATTGGAAGCATTTTTGTCACATTCCATTGAGATAAGTTTATCTTTTATAACCTTCAGCTCATCGTCCAAGTGTGTATACTTTTGACTCCACATACTAAGTTCAATACGAAGCATTTGATTTTCAAACACATGTCCAGATTGTGAAGTGTCGGAAGTAGAGACTTGAGTGAGAGAAGAGACTCCTTGGCGGAAGTTAGCAGCCAAGTCTGCCGTACCATACACCATGTTTGAAGCTTAGTTGCAAGATCAAGTTGGTGGACATCAATGTTAGAGTCCTGAGAACTATTTGCTTGAAGGGCCTTCAAGCGCTCATGATAGTTTTCCTACACAAATCATTACGAAATGAAAATGTTAGAAAATTAAAATATAAATATAAAAAAGTTAAAAGAATAACTTACATAAGTTTCTCGAGCACGAGTATCAACCCATTCACCCTTCTTATTTGTGTTGGTGGCCATAAATATGCTGTTCCAATTTTTTTACTCTCTGCAGCCTTATTTAATTTACACACACCCCACATCACTTTTTCTAATTATCTGGCCCAATATGCTGGCCAATTTTTTTACTCTCTGCAGCCTTATTTAATTTACACACCCCACATCACTTTTTCTAATTTTCTGGCCCAGTATGCTGCCCAATTGTTTTACTCTCTGCAGCCCTTATTTAATTTACACACCCCACATCACTTTTTCTAATTTTCTGGTTCAATATCCTGGCCATTTTTTTACTCTCTGCAATCCTTATTTAATTTACACACCCCACATCACTTTTTCTAATTTTCTGGACCAATATGCTGGCCAATTGTTTTACGCTTTGCAGCCTTATTTAATTTACACACCCCACATCACTTTTTCTAATTTTCTGGCCCAATATGCTGGCTAATTCTTTTAATCTCTGCAGCCCTTATTTAATTTACACACCCCACATCAGTATTTTTAATTTTCTGGTCCAATATGCTGCTGCCCAAATTTTTTACTCTCTGCAGCCCTTATTTAATTTACACAACCCACAACTATTTCAAGTTTTCTAGTCCAATCTGTTGTCTTTATTTTTTACTTTCTGCATCTCCTATTTCATTTAAATACCCACGTCACTAAATAAACTTTATTCTTTGCATCATCAATATTTTTTTTAACACTACAAAAATTAAAAACTTCATAATTATTAAAAATTTTAAATAAATAAAAATTTAAATTATTTAAACCATTACATGGAAGTTAGCCTTACTTTAGTTGTCTCTACTAGAAGACCAATTTAATATTGACAAGGGTCTAAATCTACAACTACAACAAAGAAATTAAAAAAAAAAAGAGCAAAATTGAAGTGAATCGGAAAGCTTGTGTAAATATGTTTATCAAAGTAGATATAATTAATTCTCGTTTAACAAGTTTAGGATGTAATATCAATTTTACTAAGACTAGTAAAAAAAGAAAGAATTAATTCTAGTCAATTAATTTGTTTTCATGCATGAGATTGACTCACACTCAATAATCTAAACAACAACATATATACCAGCAACCAACACTCAATAATCCAAACCAGCAACCAACACTCAATAATCCAAACCAGCAACATATACCAGCAACCACAGCTCAATAATCCAAATAAAAAATCGGTAAAATCTGAACCTTTAAATGGAGTGACGCGGAGGAGGCTACGCAGGCACTGACGCGGAGGAGGCGGTGACGGAACGCGGAGGCACACGGAGGAGGCGGTGACGGTGATGCGAAGGCACACGGAGGAGGCACTGACGCGGAGGCACGCGGAGGAGGTGGAGGACTCTCCTGGAGCAGTGACGGTCGTGGAGGCAGAGCTGAAGAACGCGGAGGCAGAGCTGAAGAACGCGGAGGCACAACTGAAGAACACGGAGGCAGAGCTGAAGAATTGGGAAAAAATTAGGTTTTGAAATTTGGGGGTGCTGGAAAAGCGGGGACACAAAATTTTTTGTATATAGTCCTAGTATGTGTCGGCCACATCCGACGCATACTTTAAAATATTTAATTTTAATTATAAATTTAGTTTTAATTATTTATATAGATAATTAGTTTCACTGTTGTCGCCACATTGCTTTCACTACCACCGCCACAACTCCTCAAACAATCCAAGTTAGTTTTTTTATTTTTACACATTTTAATTTTAAATTTAATTATTAATTTAGTTCACAAATATTTATATAGATGATTAGTTTTATGTTGTATTTTGAAATATATTGTACTATGTTGAACGTCTTGGTATTAGGTCCGGGCGTGATCGTCCCTCGACAATTTGTAATGTGTTTTTATTATGTATTATGTTTGGAATATATTTTTTGTTTTAATTTTCATATGTTTAACATTTTGATATTGGGTCTGAGGGTGATCGACACTCGACAATTTGTATTGTGTTTACATCAACTAAAAATTAGTTGATATTGCATAATCATGGATCAGAGTTGGATAAATCAGAGTCGTATCATTGATGTGTATGAAAATGGTGTCGAAGAAGTTCAACAATTTGCTCAACTAAATGTACAAATTGTAAATGTAAGATACTTTTTTCCATGTGTTAAATGTTTGAATGGGAAACGATTAAAAACTAGATTGATAAGAGAACATGTTCTTTGTGATGGATTCTTGAAGAACTATATAGAATGGATATGGCATTGGGAATTTGTAAACGTAACACCTCTATCTGACTGTCAATATTCTAATATACATTCTGAAGATCGCATGGAGGACATGATTCGTTATATTGGACAAGATAGTTTCCAACAAGCACACATGTGTGATTCATTGAAAGATGACTCTGAAACACCTCTTTATCCCGATTGTTTAAGTTTCACACAACAATATTAAAATTAATTAATATTAAAGTAAGAAATTGATGGACCAATAAAAGTTTCACTGAGTTGCTTGAGTTGTTGCATTAAATGCTTCCAAAAGATAATACATTACGCACCCTGCATAATGTGGCAAAGAAGATATTGTGTTCAATGGGTATGGAGTACGAGAGAATACATGCATGTCCCAATGATGGCATATTGTATAAAAAAGAATTTGAATCATTACACAAGTGTCCAATATGCGGGGTATCACGATAAAAAGTGAAGGATGATGAAAGTGAGGAAGATTATATGAAAAAGGATCCTCCAACAAAAAAATTATGGTATCTTTTAATCATTTTGCGATTTAAACGTTTTTTTGCCAATGTTAATGATGCAAAAAACCTCAGGTGGCATGAAAATGGAAAAAAATATGGATTGTTACGACATGCTGCCAATTCACCGCAGTGGAAGAAAATTGATTATTTGTTTCCTAAGTTTGGGACTGATCAAAGAAATCTTAGACTTGGTCTTGCAATAGATCGTATGAATCCTTATGATAATTTAATTAGCAAACATAGTTTGTAACCTGTTTTAGTTATTATTTATAATTTGTTGTATTCGTTATGTATGAAGAGAAAATATATGATGTTGTCTATGATGATATCAGTACCAAGACAACCTGAAAATGACATAGGTGATTACTTAAGTCCATTGATCGAAGACTTGAAGTTTTTGTGGGATCAAGGAGTTGACATATTTGATGCATATGAGAAGGTCAATTTCAATTTGCGTGCATTTTTATTTTGCACCATCAATGATTTTCCGACATATGGGAATTTGAGCGGTTACCGTGTTAAAGGACATAGTGTTTGCCCAAAATCTCACTAGGGACATTCTATCTCAAGATTCAACCCAAAATTTCTCATAACCAACTTATCTTTCAACTTTTAAGAAAATCTAAACAACAAATATCAAGAAATCGAAATTTGCAAGCATTATGATCACGCCAGCCATTAAACGATAATAGAAAGATCATTTATTTTATTTTATTTAAATAGAAGCAAAATGAAATTCAAACAAATCAAAGATTAACAAAAAAAAAAAAAAAAAAAAAAAAAAATAAAAAAAAAAAAAAAAAAAAAAAACAAATCATAAACTATAATTCTCATCCCCCACACTCAAATCATATATTGTCATCAATGTAAAATCAACAAATAAATGTGTATGATAAAAGTGACAGATGAAGTACTCCCTCGTTAAACTTGAGGGAATGGAAGAACTACGACGAATCTTCTCAACCATCTCCTCTACAATATGAGTGAAGGGACTTTGTATAGTGTAGCATAAAGACGATGTCTGTTGGAAAATCTTTCCAAGGCATAAGAACCTCGGTGTAGACAGTGAAACATGAAGAACATTTGCTCTTAAGAACCTTTATGCACTAAGGTATATCTGGCAAGGGCTAAGGGAGCGAATGTAGGGGTAGATATGGTTCCATGAAAGAATGATGGTGTGTGATGAATAGATGGAAGAGAAAAGCTTATATAATGTAGACAATCTAATGGATTTTTCTAATATGGGACAGTCTAGGGGTGGTGATGTTGAAATGTGTCCTAAAGAGTGAGCTAGCGGGTTGGCGTTGATGGAGTTGGAACAATTAAGGTAATGCTCAGGTGGTGGTAAAGATTGTTCACGTTGGGTGCGATGGTGGTTAAAGGATTGACTAGATTGTCTAGCTATGGTAGATAGTCTAGTTGGAATAGGTGAAGTAGTGAAAGGTATGTTAGGAGGTGGTGGTTGTTGCGCAAGAGGGCGTCTAGTACCCAAAGAAACTTCAATATCTTGCAAATTTTCTAAACTAGATGTGTATGTAGCTACTTTAGTTGAGCCTGAGCATTCTGCCACAATGATCTGTACTACTGTATAAGAACATGCACTACAACTGTTATAACAATCATTAGATGATATAAACTCGTCTATTTCAACATTAGTACAAACAGTTGGATTAGAACAATTAAAATCTCCAAGAAATAAAACACCGTTTTCATCCTCAGTGTGAATATGATATGCACAATGATCTTTAACAGGATGTTGCATAGCATCTAGTGCCTCCTAATTAAGAAGTGGTTTCGGCTCCATCGGTGGTGGTTGGACAGTAGATGGTAATGGTCTAAAGATCATAACAAACTGCAAATCGTCTGGGTTAGTGTTAAGAACAATTTTGTGGCTCTGTATATGCACTCTGAATCATTAAACAATGTTGGTGTAATAATATTAGTGTTTTCAGTGCAAATTATATTGTTAGACGATATGCATTTGTTAATCTCAACACATGCTTGAAAAATGAATGAACCAGTATATGAATCAGATGTAAAAGTGTTAGTAAAATGGGATAATTCAAATCATCTTGAAAATTCAAGTAAATTATCATCCTTAAAACCATTAAGTTTGTCAATGCAAAGTAGAGTATGATTATGTATTCGTTGTTTAATAACGTCTAAGGAAGTGGTAGACGTTATTGTATTGGTAGACGCTATTGGAATGGTAGAGGCTTCAAGGTTAGACATTCAATTTGGATCAGTGCCTTCTCCTGCACATGTATCATCAAAATCCTCCTTGTCTTGAGAAGTCATATGCACATCAGGAGTGTCTCGATAAGGTTCTATACTTGCAAATGAAATGGAAACTAGAGGCATGGCCGAATTAATCTCAACACACATATCAGGATCACAAGTATAACCTGTATGAAATTCAGAAAGATTTTCTATGTCTAAATTATGATCATGATGTGAATTCAAACTTTGCTTAGCAATATCTTCAGCTTGTCTAGCCAATTGACCAACTTTCTCTCCTAATTCTAATAAACTAACATCTATATTTTGTTGAGATTTCACTGTATTTACCATTAAATGTCTCACCAGCTCATCTAAATATGGTTCTTCAAAATTATGAGGAATGTTATCAGTTTGCAAAAATGGTTGAAAAAGTGTTTGACTTTCATAATAATAAAATTGTTGATAATATAGTTATTGTTGAGGTTGGTGACAAGACTACTAATAATATGGATTATAATGTTGAAGAAGTTGAAAGTATGACTCACATTGTTGTAGAAGTTGCTAATAATATAGTTGAAAATATGATTATAATGTTGAGGTTGTTGAAAGTAAAGCTCACTGTTGCAGAGACTGCTTATAAAACTATGAAGGTTGTTGCTGAAATATGAGTCACAATGAGTCTCAAAATTCTAAATTTGTTCAACTAATTTTCTTTCCAATTTAGAATTTAACACAAAAGAGATTTGTAATGCTAAATGGTTAAACGTTCTATCAGAAGACCGTCTATTTTGAAAATATCTTTTTTTATAATGTGTTTAGAGTGAAAATTGAAAAACTATAAGAATGGAAAAACTATATATGTAGAAAAAATAAAACAAAAATTATGCAGATACATAAATATAAAATTTACAAATATAAGAAAAAGAGTTGAAAGTTTACCAAGTAAACTCTCAGGCAAGAGAGGTGGGTTACAATTGGGCACTCTTAATTATTAAGTTTTTCCTAGCCAAAACTTTTCCTGTATCACTTTTACAAATTTCCTTTGAAGAATTTCGAAAACTTTAAAATTAAAAGGAAAACAAAACTATAGGTGAAGTTAAAAACTAGAAATTAAAAAAATAAAAATAAAAACAAAAACAAAAAAGGAGAAATAGAAGAAAATAACGGTAGAAACAATAATTACAAATAGAAAATAAATAAAATAAGATCTAACAAATCAAAATAAGATAAAGATATAAGATATAAATAAAATAAAATAAAATATTATAAATCAAATTAGGTATTTTGGTATTAATACTCGTACTGATAAAGTTTTTCGTCCACTTTTTGTTAGATGGGAGTTCTCTTCACCAGACTGAGTTAAAATTAACACTGATGGGGTTGCTAAGAGATATCCTAGTCTTGCTACTTGTGAATGTATTTTCCGTGGGAGTATAGGGGAGTTTATTAGTACTTTCTCTATTTTTGTTGAAGTTCAGACTCCTATGGTTGCTGAGTTTTATGGAGTTATACATGCTATGGAGGGAGCTAAAAAGATGGGGCTTACTAATGTATGGCTTGAATGTGATTTTATCGTGCTTTGTGCTACATTTACTGCTAAGACTAATGTTACGTGTATGCTTTATAATTGATGGAATAATTGTTATAATCTGTGGAAAAATCAGGTTTATGGTTACTCATATTTTTCGTGAAGGAAATGTGTGTGCTGATAAGTTAACTAATTTAGGATTTATTCATAAAGAATCATTTCATTGGTATAATAGGTTTCTATCTAGTCTGTTCTTAGAATTTTTTATGAATATGTATAGTCTATCTATGTATCGTTTTTGTTAACATATGACTTTTGGTCTTGTCCCCCTATATTTTTTTTGTATTTTCTTTGATTTTTATTTTATTTTAAATAATATTTTTTTCATGTGATGACTGATGATTGTTGTTACTTGAAGTGTCAACCTAGCTCAAATATGAAGTTGCATAACAATACCTAAAATCAAAATTTTTTATAAAAAAAATTCTATAAAAATATAAGATATAAGGACATAAAATAAAATAAAATAAAAAATATATCATATATTTTAATTTTTTTTTAAACTATAAATAGAGTAATTCTTAAATATGCATCCATTTTTGTCACCGTGATTCACAATCTATTCTTTCATTAAGAATTTCATATTATTTGCTTTTAATTTAATAAACTAATATTAATTAATTTGTTTAATTTCATGTTTAAAAATATATTTATATTATTAATTATTTTAAACTATTTAAATATAATTAATAATAGGGAAAAAAAAGTTTTTTCACATTGTCCTAAACTTATTTCTATCTTTTTCTTATATCATTGTATTAGTCTTTTTAATTGTCCAATGAAATAAAATTAATCATAACAAAAATAGGTAGTCTTGTTTTTAAACTATTAAGTTCTTTTTGAAACAATATTTAATAAGAAGAAACATTTATGTTAGTGGAATAAATAAGATTATGTCTTAAAAAATAAAAAGTAATTACGAATTAAAGCACGTGACCTTTTGATACTATAGATCTAGTTTTAAATACTCGTTTAAATCACGTAAACTAAATATTACATCATCTTATCATTTTTAATTAAAAATTGATGTCTCAACCCTTTCTTGTTTTAAAGCTTCTTTCATAAGATCATATTTATAATAATTTATATTAATTTAAAATTTTAATATGTTTCTTTCATATAAATTAAAATGTATATATATATATATATTAAATGTATTAAAAAGTAAATTATTTAATATTTTGCATTCCTATTCACTTTTTTTTTTGTAAAATTGGAGAAAAGAAATCAATGCAATATATTGTCTTTATCCGCAATTAATAAAAAAATTAAAAGCAATATACTTTTAACCATATAAGTAGATATTTCTTTATTTTTGATGCGAACATATTACTCTTTAATATATATAATCATTTAATTTATTTTCTTTCAAATAATCATCAATTCCGATTCCGATTCCGTTGTTTCTTAAATTCCATTTTGTTTTTTATAATTTGGCAATTTTTTTTATTATTTATCTGTTTAAATGAAGATTTTAATTTTTCTTATCTTAAATTTAAATCTCTCAAATAATATTTCAGATTTAAATAAAACAATATACTAATAAATAAATATATATTGAAAAAACTTAATTGAAACTCTCACTTTATTTAAAGTTTTAAAAAATAGCCATAGGTATAGAATAAATTAATCATAGACAACAACATTGATAGAGAGATCATTGTTGAACACAGAAACCACTCTTAAACCCCTTTGATGCACAATCTTCCTTGCAATTTCCAGTGCAAAGACCGAAGCATCGAAGGTCATCATCAATCATTCCTGTTACTAGTTCTGCTACTGCTCCTCCTCCTACGTTCATATCACCATAAATTTTTTATGAATTTTCACCAAAAAATTATACCAAAGTTCACCATAAAAAACAAGAAATAATAAGAAAATATCACTTTTCCTCGGATTATATACTAAATAGTAAATTAGAGAATGAAAGTAATTTGTTTTTTCAAATTACCTGATGTAAGAATAAGAACCAAAACAACAAAGAAAACACTGAAGAAAAAAGGATGACAGAAGCGATAAACCATTTCAAGATAATGATATTTTTCAGTTTGATCTTTTGTTTATGGTGAGATGAATGTTTAGGGTTCTACTCATTATATAAAGGATATTGAGGATTATCTTTTACTACTCAATATGCGTTATTGGAAATAAATTAAAAAATAAATCTTTGATAAAAAGAAAATCACGAAATTTATTTATTAAATGAATTGTTTAATACATTCAAAGTTGAAAATTTAATTTTTAAATTCTTTTCTTTTTATTAATAAACAAGGTTCATATTTTGAGTTTAAAGGTGGGTGTTATTTGAGTGTTTTATGGAAAGTAGTGAAGAGTGATCAATTGTTCCTTTCTTTCTTATTAATTTCATTAATATTGCAATTAATAATTATTATAATTTCTCCCTTCAAAAGATGTTTTTAAATTTGGCGAACATATTTAATTAAAAATTAACAATTATTATTGTGTAAAAATATTATAATTTTTTATCAATTATTTGGATTTAAATCAATAACGAAATAATGTGAATTTCTTTTTTTAAAATTGCATTTAACAATATTTTTTTATAATATACAAACAATTATTTATCTAGCACCTTAAAAAATATCTATATACTATAAACTTATCAGGTGCTTGTTCAAAGCATATCATTATTTACATTATAATCTATACACACAAAACAAATGTTATATATATATATATATATATATATATATATATATATATATATATATATAAAATATATAAACAAATATAAATAAAATAAAAATAAATTGTATTTTATTTTAAACATTTTATTTATA
>Ga0123342_1011074_pt1 | contig 10038 bp, 7 predicted proteins | sample Turbeawhitnodule_FD_89960 | JGI IMG/M metagenome (GOLD analysis project Ga0123342, IMG submission 89960) | Root nodule microbial communities of legume samples collected from Mexico - Turtle bean Mexico white nodule | ecosystem: Host-associated > Plants > Roots > Nodule | place: Mexico: Nepantla...
ATTAAAAACGGCCACGCTCACCTCGACCACGCCTAAAAAACCGTTGCCTAAACTTTAGGCCACGGTTTTAATGCTTTAGACCACAGTTTTATGCTGTTGCCTAAAGTAATAATTGTTGTAGTGAATTCTTGGTCACTTGGTTTCTGCCAAAAATTAATTATTTAGGGTTTAGGGTTTAGGGTTTAGGGTTTAGGGTTTAGGGTTTAGGGTTTAGGGTTTAGAGATAAGGAATTAATTCAAGTTGACAAGTCAAAAATTAATGTTATTACCTCTTTGCCTTAGCTCTCGACCATGAGGGAAATTTGTTTGTTCCTTGCACATGTAGGTTTTTACAAGAGATTTAAACATAATTTGAACCGCATAACCTTATCTCTATCTAGATTGTTCCAAAAAGGAAACAAAATTTAAATTTGATGAGAATTATAAGAAGGCATTCGAGGAGCTTAAGAACAAACTGACAACAACGCCAATTATGCAACCTCTTGATTTGAACTTATAATTCGAGCTAACATGTGATTCAGGTTATGTGCTAGGTGTTGTACTCTCTAAAAGGGTAAATAAACTTTCTCATGTCATAACTTATGCTTGAAGAACACTTGATACAACCCAAATTAATTTCACAACTAGTGAAAAACAGTTGCTAGCAATTGTTTTTGCTTTAGATAAGTTTCCTTCATACTTACTGGATTCAAAGATCATTGGCTTTACTGACCATTTGACTTTAAAGTTTTTTTGGGAAAATCTTATATAGATCATAGGTTACTAAGATGGATGTCGTTGTTACAAGAGTTTGATATTGAGATCAAGGATAAGAGTGCCATGTTTAATTGTGTTGTTGATCATTTAAGTCGCTTAAAAGGAAAAATAGACTTTTCGATTGTTGAACAGTTTCCTAATGAATATTTATACATTTCTAGTGCATTAGACAATACTCTGGTTTGTTGATCTTGTGAATTACTTAGTTTATGTTGTTATACCTTCTGATTTTTCTAAACCCTAAATATATAGACTGAAATATGATAAAAAAAATATTATGTTTGGGATGATCCATATTTATGGAGGTTTTGTAGTGATCAAGTTATTAATCATTGTGTGTTTGGAAAAGAAATTGAAGAAATTATTTACTGTTGTCATGATACATTAGTGGGAGGCCATTTTGGACCAAAGAGAACAACTAGAAAGGTGTTAGATATTCGTTTTTTTTTTTAATGTTTTTTTAAAAGATGCATATAATTTTGTTCTTAATTGCGAGAAAGGCTAAATGAAGTATAACAAAAAGAAATGAAATTTTTATGCAACCCCTGATTTTCTATGAAATTTTTTATGTGCGGGGGATTGATTTTAGGGGCCTTTTCCAAATTCAGTTGGATTCTCATATATATATTACTTGTTATTGATTATGTGTCCAGATGGATCAAGGACAAGGTTACAAAGAACAATGATTCTAAAATAGTGTTAAATTTTCTTAGAACTAACATTTTCTTCATGTTTGGTGTTCATGGTTATGATAAGTGATCAAGGAAGTCATTTCTGAAATAGTAGCATGGAAACCTTATTTCAGAACTATGGAGTCAAACACAAGGTCTCTACATCATAACACCAAGGACAAATGGCCAATCATAAGTGTTTTTAATAGAGAAGTTAAACATTTGCTTCAAAAGTTGATACAACCGAATGAGAAAAACTGGATTTAGACAATGTACTGTATACAGAACATGTCTAGGAATGTCACCTTTCAAAGTATAGTTTTCAGTAAAGCATGCCATTTACCTGTTGAAATATAACACAAGGATTATTGTGTTGTCAAAAATGACAATTTAAGCATAGGTGAAGTTGGGAAACAAAGACAATTTTAATTGCAAGATGACGAGATCAAACTATAAGAATATGAAAACTTATGCATATAGAACGAGAAGGTAAAAAAGTATCATGATAGGAAGATTCTGAGAAATAAATTTAGTGTGTGGCAAAAAGTGTTGTTATGCAATTCAAGGATGAAACTCATAGTTGGAAAACTCATATGAGAAGAACCTTTTCTAGTTATGCAAATTTCTCACATGGAGAAGTAGAGATTAAAGATCAAAACACAAACAATACCTTTAGAGTAAATGATTATAAGTTGAAAATCTTTCAGGAACGGAGGCATATACAAATTAAAGAGCAGACAAAGCTAAATTTGACAGATCCAAAGTCAAGGAATAGAGTGCACCACAGAAAAATCATAGAAATTTCTTTAACTTTGAATACTCTTTTGTCTTCTCATTCTTTTCTTTTTACTCTCTGCCACATTGAGGATAATATTTGATTCAAGTGTGGGGGAAGTCTTTTACTTTGATTTCAATTACTCTGATATGTCGAGAATCACCATTGATGCCTTTAATTAAATTAGTGACTGATTTATAATATATAGTAGTTAGTAGCTAAAACCTTGATAGCTAATGTTAGATAAACTACTTTATAAACTTTTACTATTAATTGAAACTACTTTAAATACAAAAAAAAAAAATAGTTTATAAAATAATAGTTAATATAATGACTAATTATTTTTATCTCTAATGTAGTTGTTATTTAATGATTTTCTTGTAGTGCTATATGAAAAAAACATCTACAGCAACTTTCAAGAGTGAAAAATATGGAGAAAAAAAATAAATTGATTTCTTCACAAAATTAGTTAATGAATAAAAAAACAAAAGAATTGAGAAATTATATAAGAGAGTCTCTATATATAAAATTAATTTATAATAATAATTATAATTTACATGTTCCATAAGAGTATGTGTTGTGAAATTATATGATTCTTTTATTTTCTCCTAATTTCATTAATCCCTTACGAAATTTAGGGATTATATTTTTCGATGTCGTCATCAAAAATGTTTCTACATTTCTCATATGGAACACGATTTGATTTCAAATTATAATGATTAAATTAATTTTAATTTATAAAGAAACCATTTTTATTATTTATTTTATTTCTAAAAAATCTCATAGAAAACCCGTCCAAGCATATCTGGAAAAACTGTTACAGTGCAAAAAATATCATAAACTTTTGATTGAAGATAGTTACAATTTTGACTAATTATCTGCCTAACAAATTAGGAATTAAGGGTAAAAGGAAGAATGATTAAGTTACACTGCACCTGGAAAATATTGTGTCAACCAAATGGCATTATAAGAGTAACTTTCAGAAAGCAATATTGGTCGTGCAGGTGGATCGTATGACGACTGTGTCAACATCCATGGAACTTTATCAAGATACCACTTCAAATTTATAATAACAACGAAGTAACAAATGTCAGGCGTGAAATCACTTGATTTGTTTTTATCAAAAACAGTTTATAATTGGAATATGTCGTGTCCTTCAATTTTGCAGTGGTTAAGCATGCGGAATGAATGTCTTTGTGGAACGAGTCAAGTTTGGTAGGTAATAAAGCGAAATTAGCAAAAACAAAACAAAACAAAATACTAAATCACACGAAAATGCACCAACATAATAACATGCTTTGGATTTGATTCACGTATCTTTTTCATTGTTCCTGAAACATTAATCTCCCAGAGGCCTGAGTTGTCGCTTCGTCAAAAGAGAAAAAGTGGGTTAATCACCTTTTGACGGCAGGTCATGTCGGTGACAATGTTGGGGACACGTGGTGCGTGCCCACTGGGTGGTGCCAAAGTCGTGCGACACGGTTTAACGAGCATAATTTTGGTTCCACAACGTGTCGTGAACTCAACGGTGTTTGACGGTAGTTTTAAGTTTGCGAAGCCGTTGGTTTTGTTTGCATCAAACGACTGCGTTTGACTCAAAATCCCGTTTTGTCTCTTCGTTGCCCTAATTATAGTTCGGACACATGGACGAAGACATTTGTTGATTTGCGATTTTCCTATGATGATGCTCCACATGTCTAATTTACGAGTTTGATTCATCTTTTAATTATACCAAACGACACGTAATGACAAAATCCAATGAAGAAAGAAAAGGTGAAAGCGATTTGTCTTTAACATGTTTCTTCCCTCCTTCTTCGATGTTTCGTGTAGAGGACATTTAACTCTTGAACAGCTCTGTTATAACCTTCAAGATATGCCAACGATATTCTTTACAGCGATTGAGGCAAATTTCTTCTCTTTAACCATGCTAACGTGCAAGATGACGCAGGATTTATTTATTTCTATTATTAAGATTATATGAATGTATTAACAAAATAATAGAATTTTATTTTTGCCTAATATATAATCAACCAGTCATGCAATTTATTGTTATGAGTTAAATTTTCATCTAAGAGATCAAATTAAGGAGAAGCATAAGTGTTCTTAACATAAATATGCTCCGGAGTGTTACCAGGGCCAAAGATTCCTCAAGAAATGAGCTCTCAGCTAGTTTCCAATGTGAAGGGGAGATCTACTTGAAAATGACTTTGTGATGCCTAAGTCAATAGGAGCACAAGGATAACATGTTATTAACAATAAGAAAGTCAAGTGTATGAGATAAGATTGTATTTCGTGGAGAGTGAATATTCATAGGTTGATTGGGTAGTATCCTTTTAATGGACTATTATGAGTCCTTTGGATTATAATGATATTAATAATAGTTATATTATTAATAACATTTATATTATTAATAATATTAATAATAATAATAATAAGTATAATAAAAATCATAATATGACAAAAGAACTTGTCGGGTGTAGTGGTTAAAGCTTATTTGGTCACGTTGCCCCCAGTTAGCTCCACTCTAACCGCTGGGCCTTTCTCAATATAACACATGGGCACGTGAGGTAATTCCTTGTTCTTCTTATGGAGCTGGTTGCAGCCTTGAGTGCAGCAAAAAGGGAAGGCCGAGGAGAACCTTTAGACAAGGATGTGGTAGATGGTCATTAAGTTGATGACTAATCTTTTGACCAGAGCTTAGTTCTTGATTGAAATTGTATTTTTTAGCTTCGTTCGAGGTTGAGCATTTTTAGTTCTTAATTGAACTTGCCTTTTTTTTTTCTCATGGTTGAGCATGTTTAGTTCTTGATTGAACTTGACGAGATTGTATCGAGAATAATATTTTATTCTGCTGACTTTGTCTCGTAAAAACATTACTTGGTAAAACCCTCCTTAGGGAAAAAAAAAACCGAGCTAAGGAAAAAGAGTACAAATTCTCAGCTTTTAGCTATAGTATATCTTTAAGTGGGCTATATTTTACGTTCTTGGAACCAACTTTCCACTCAGTTCCTAGAGTTTATACGCTTCATTTTGTAAGGTATCTGCTATCCTATATTGGCCATCCAAATTGGGTGTCAGTTTCCCTTCTTCTCGACATTTCCTTGCTTCGCCAACCTTTCTCCATACAAAGTCTCCTTTCTAGAGTTTCCAAGCATTAACACGAGAATTGTATTGCAGAGTTGCTCTGCCCTTGGCAACTTCTTCTCTTACCCGGGCATCTTCCCTGATTTCGTGGATGAAGTCCAAGTCAACCCTCAAGTAATCTGAGTTATGTTCCTCCTCAAAATTTTCTCTTCGCGACAAGGCTTCACCCACTTCTACTGAGATCATAGCGTTTGCCCCGTAAGTGAGGTGAAATGGTATTTATCCTGTGGAAGATTGGGGTGTGCAATGATATCCTCAAAGGATGCTCAGGATTTCTTCTGCCCATAGGCCTTTTGCAGATCTGAACTTCTTTCTCAGCTCCCTGAGAATGACCTTGTTGGTTGCCTCTGCCTGACCATTGGTCTTTGGGTGTTCTACTAATGACACATGGTTATGGAACAGGATCTGACGTTCCTGAAAGAATAACACAAAGCAGAATTGATAGCACTACAGGATCAGATGGTCCGCAGGGACGACAACTCCACGGTGGGTGCCAAATGTTCTTACTAGAAATATGCTTGGGAGTGCCACCCGGGGAGGATCGAAGATTCCTCATGAAATGAGCTCTCAGCTTGTCTCCAATGTGAAGGGGAAGTCAACCTGAAAATGACTCTCTGAAACCTAAGTCAGTAAGAGTACAAAGATAATAAGTTCTTCATAATAAGAAAGTTAAGTGTATAAGATAAGATTGTACTTCCTAGAGAGTGGGTATTTATAGGTTGATCGAGTGGTATCCTTTGAGTGGACTGTTATGAGCCCTTTGGATTAGCCATGTAACTGCTATTCATTGTTCCGTAAATAGCCCCTCGTTATTTAAGGTTCATTGGTTGGACTGTTTTATTTATAACGATCATTAATCGGAAGTAACAACTCGGTTTCAAATTCGGGTGATCACCCCGAGCTATTGGTCGTTACCGACCTATGGGCAGGTAGGTACAATAAGTAAAAAATACCAATGTTTTTCATCGATTTCTTAATAAATATATCAACTCGAAGCTAAAACAAACTTAAGTATTTGTTTGGTATGTTTATGAAATGGTAAAAAATGATATTCTATTGAGATAAAGGTTATCTATATCAATACGTGTTTTTATTGGAAGGAAAAATGTCATTTTTTTTAAGAGAGAAAGAATGAAGTCTTATATTCCTAATTTCATGGGTTATATGTAAATGCACTCTTACTTATTGTTGAAGATAAAAAAGATATCCATTTGCATAAGACTTTTCAACAAGTTACTAAAACCTTTAAATAAAAGAGAATTTATATTGTTAACTGATGAATATAATCACATTGGATTAAGAAAAGATGTCATGGCTTGATAATAGTTTGGTTGATCATATTTTGCCTTTGTAGAAGGAAAAAAGTCAACAAAGAAAAATATTGCAAAATTTTCTCCTTGGAAAAATCAAAGACGAAATCAAGATGTTGTTGAAAGATAAATTATCTCAAACTGTTAGGTATACTGAATGATCTATATAAACTCGTCCTTGTGGGTATCATCACTCTCTTTTTATGTACATCACAATTAAAGAAATCTTTTGAATTGTTTCAGAAGACTAGAGAAATGTAGATAGCACCAGAGGAAAAGTTTCCATGTCAAGCGTCTAGCGCATTGAAGAATAAGGAGCAACGTGGCAGACTGAGCAAATACTGAAATAGTGAAGATTCAAATGTCAACTTTCATATTCAATGAAGATAAAGAAAGTTTTCAAAAATCCTTAAATGCAAATAACATTAAGAGTAAAAGTTTCTATATCAACCAATGTTTTGTAAACCACAAGAATCAATTCAAGAATTTAATGCAAAAAATGTAAAAAGAAAAAGAAAGAGGATCATACAGTAATTTTTATACTAGCCACACCAGTGGAGATTTCACTAAATCACAAAATCTCTATACAACACAAGATACTTAAGAACACAACTCTTGAACCCTACAAGTACAAAACTGAACATAAAATAGAAACTTTATCTAATTTCACATAGCAATATAGAAAATATTCAAATATGAAACAATTGCACCTTAGTTTGGTTGTAGAAACAAAAAGGTTTTAAAAAACTCAAAAAAAAAAAAACTCTTCAACATAGCGAAAAATGATCCAATAACTTTCAAGATTTTCTCCAAGAATCAAATGCACAACTCAAAAGGTTATTCTCTCACTAAAAACAATAATTTCTTTTCTTTATCTAAATTTTTAAAAACCCTAAAAATTCTATTTAAAACACATAAAAAATATAGTTTTGCCTAAAATTGAAATTGTTAGATTTAACTGATTAAAACTTTGTTTCAATATATTGATATCATTTAAAGTGAAAAAAAATATTAATTCAAGTTTTTAATATGTTATATCTTAACATACAACAACCTTCTGAAAACATAATAATTTTAATATATTGAAACCAAGTTTTAGCTTATTGAATAACCTTCACCAAACATATGAAAATCTTAAGTAATTTTAACTAATTGATTTGATAAATTAACCAATTGAAATATTCATTTTCAGACTTCAACTTAGAATATTTTAACATATTAAAGTATCAATTCAACCCATTAAAGTTCTCTCAATATTATTAACAAGTTCCAAACAATTTAAAACATTTTGAAATCATTCTTGGATCAATTAAGATTGCTAAAAGACATACAAAATCATACATTGAAATCAAACTCACACACACTAAAGAAATAAAGTCTTCATTCTTCATGAGATAAAGCCTTCAATCGACATGAGGGTTTGGATACATCAAATATAGTTTAGCTCAAGCTTCGACTCCAACACTATTTTACTTATAGTTTTTGTCATCATAAAAATGGAAGATTGTTAAGACACTAGACAGTCTAATCACTGTTATACAATCTAATACCTATTAGACAGTCTCACGATAAGAGAGTTTACGAGTTTTGATGATAATAAGCACTATAACATATGTTAAAGATATAAAAAAAAATGCACTAATGTGTAGGTATTAAGTTTAACTTGATAAATAATTTACAGTATTAACCTCTTAAATAGTCTCACACTATTAAACCTTTTAGATGATCTTACAGTATAATAACATGATGGACAATATCACAAAGTTAAACATATTTGACTTCTAAACATTTTTAGTGATTGCAACATGGTAAACGATCTCTAATTGTGAAAGGAGTTACGGTCTTATCATCTTCTTCACGTTAGATAATCTAGACTTTGTTTTTGTGATAAACCGTCTATCGGATCAAGGAGGTTCTAAACTTAATGTTGTCATTCTTAAAATACTTCATTATTATGCTTAAATGTTTTTGAACCTTGTCTTTATGATATTTACTCATTCAAATAAAATATTTCACTTAAACGTATCAATTGAACTAATATGGAAAGTTTTCAAATATTAATGTAAAACATAGCATTTAGAAAACTTCATATCTTCATTATATCGATGATATTTGAATGAAATATATATTTTGAATTGATTATATTCTATTTTATATACTGATATGCTTCAACTATAAAAAACGAAACCAGTATTGGAAAGTTTTTTTTTTTTAAAAAAAAGTAGTGAATGACAAAGGTTTTGAATAATAGATACATGTTTGATTACACATTCATTCCGATTTTGAAATTAAATTTTGAGAATTAAATCTTAGTTAAAGTATGGTTTACTTCAATGTTTATAATTTATAAAGACTTAAAAAGTTTTTGATAATTTGTTTTCCACCCCGTATCTAATTCATTTCGTTGTTCTAATCCTTAAACACAAAGTCTGATTAACACTTTTCCACAATTCAAATTAATATTCTATTTCTTAAGAAAAAGATTAAACTAGAAAAACAACTCAACATAAAAATTAAATTAAAAGTATAAATAACTTTACAATAAAATATATAAGCAAATTAAACAAGTGAAAGGAAAAAAGTAAATAAGAAAATTTAATAAACTGAAAGTATATGCAATTTAAAGAACTAAAAGGAAATAATTAGAAAGATAAAACCATGTTTTTGTTCTGCTTTATACTCAATCATTTCTTCTTAGTAAGGGTGGGCAAAAAATACACATAGATTAATCTGATCCAGTTTTTGCACTGCTCTGATCCATTATAAATTTGTTTATTTAAATCTAGTTTTTCTTTTGATCCAAATTTTATTTATATAGATTTTTAAAAATAGAAAATCCAATTTTTCAATCCAAAAATCAGATATCCATTCCATTCTGCATCTGAAAACTGTGAAGCACTCTTTCACTGCACCTCCGCAAAACGCAACGAAGCACTCACTCTCCACCACCTCCGACTCTCTCTCCATCGCCTCTGATTCGATCCACCACCTTCGACTCTCTCTCTCCATCACCTTGGCAAATCGATTTCTTCTCCACCACCTCTGATTCTCTCCACAACCTTCGACTCTCCACCGCCTCGACAAATCGATTTCGTTGCATCAAAGTACTTTGTCCCTCCACCGCATCCTATAGTCTAATTTTTTTTTTCGATTTTGAAGCACTTTCTATCTCTCCACCACCTCTAACAAAAGCAATTTGCAGGTAGGTTTGTTTTCATCCATGACCACTTATTTATGGATGGTTGTTCTTGATGCATCTTTGTTAGAATATATGGCCTTAAACGAGAGGGGGGTGAATTGTTTAAGAAAGATTTTCGTAAACTTTTAAGCTTAGAATGAAAAATACTTCAAGAAAACCTTGATTAAGAATTCAGTTTTTCAA
>Ga0123342_1011076_pt1 | contig 10036 bp, 7 predicted proteins | sample Turbeawhitnodule_FD_89960 | JGI IMG/M metagenome (GOLD analysis project Ga0123342, IMG submission 89960) | Root nodule microbial communities of legume samples collected from Mexico - Turtle bean Mexico white nodule | ecosystem: Host-associated > Plants > Roots > Nodule | place: Mexico: Nepantla...
CAAAAACAACAAATTTTCTCTGTCTCTCTATTTTTATTTGAAAAAGAGAGAAAGAGTGTATATAATATATATATATATATATATATATATATATATATATATATATATATATATATATATATATATATTATAAAAAAATTAATTTTAAAAACTAGAAAAATTATTGGTTTCTAACATAATTTTTATTATTAATAAAATTTATAAACTAACTTTTTAGATTGTATCTAATTAACTATCAAGATTTTTAACTATAGTTAGTCTAAATTCTAAAGTTGGTAGCTACCAATTTATAAACTAGTTTATAAATTTTATTAATTATATAAACTATTTTAAATATCAATAATTTTTAACTAATTTTTAAAATAATATCTGATTTAGTTAATATAGTAATTCATTGTTTTTTATTTTTAAAATTAGTCTCTATTTAATTATTTTGATATATATATAAATTAAAAGATTATGTGAATTTTCTTTAGCATTCTGTAATATATTTTTGATAAGTTTATCGCTTAATTGGAGATCTGAATAATAATATAAAAACTTGTTTTAAATTTTGCTATTAAAAGAAAATTGTAGTGAGTTTTGGCAACATATGGCCAAAAATAGTGGTAAAAATATATAAGCGTTTTGAATTTGATGATGTCGTGCTGACGGCTGAACATAGCCAAGTGAGAATCTTTGTATGGTAGTAATATATTTAAGAGTAAGATGCTTTCTAATTATTGTAAATAGTATAGCTGAATTTAGAACTTTTTCTAATTTTGTTATTAATTATTAATTTTTCATCTTTAAATGAATGAAAATGATTTTTTTTATCATTTATTGATAGATTGATATAATTAAGGACAACTTGTATACTAGATTATAGGTGACTACAAAAAATTATTAAATAGAAATTTATTTAGAAAAAAATATTTTATATATCAATTTAAAAAATATTTATCAATTATAAAAACTAATTTAGATACTAATAATTTTTTAAGTTTAAAATAGTATCTAATTTAGTGAATATAACAACTAATTATTTTTTTATCTCTATAATTAGTTTTTATTTAATGATTTTTTAATATTATTTATTGTAAAGATTGATTTAAAAATTATTTAAAATTAAATTTTTTTTAATCTTTAGTTATATTCTATTCTAAAATAGATATTTGACTAGTTATTATATCAATCTAAACTTAGTTATCAAAGTGAATATATAAATTTGGAATAGAAGTATAGTTGATGATCAGTTGGTGTTATTTTCTAAATTTAATCATTGTAGTTGGTATTATTCTCCAATTAAATTTGGAGTTCCACCTTAAAATTGTGGAAGGACTTTAAATATCGCAAAAGATTAATTCTAAAATAATTTTTATATATAAAAGAGAGGGAGGGATGAAAATAGTAAAATCTTAAAAATGGTTGTGTAAGTTTATATGTTTGAATATGATTTATAGTGACAATATTTTTTTGTTCATAGACATGAAAAAGTTTAAAGCATGGCCATTGATTGATTTGAGAAAAATGAGAAGTGATAAAAACGAATAAGGAACCAATGAAATGAAAATATTTGAGTGAGATATGCGTATCAAATTTGTCTGTGTAAAAATACCAGCACTCATTAGTGATTATTAGCCACTCATAAACTTAATTAAGGTTAATGTACCTAATATATATGCATGCTTTTAACTTAAGATTTTAATATAAAATGGTTGTCACAATCCAACCAAAATCAGACGCATCTTTTATTGTCTTCAATGTTGTGAAAGTGATAGTTTTATATACATTCTCCCTTCTTTTTTTTAATATTTATGAGACAACTGAACTTGCTTATTATAAATTTTTATAATATAAATAGTTAAAGATTAATTTTAAATTAAAATAGTTATAAGTTAAAATCTTCATACCTAAAGTTAAATATTAATTTAAGAACCGTTTATAAATTTTTATTAATAATAAAACTATTCTAGTAATAGTTTCTTTAATTTATAAAATAGTATCTACCTTAATTAATATAATACTAAATTATATTTATTTTTAAGATTAATTATTATTTAATAATTTTCTTGTTGTGTAAATAATTTACTGTCTAATTAATTAAAGAATGAGTTGGATTATTTTATTAATTTTTTATAGTTGGTTTAATTAAATGTTAATTTATAGAACATGATGATTTATGAATTATTCAAAATTTTCATAGAGAATCTTTTCAACAGGATAATAGACTTCCATCTAGTATGTTCTTAGAATTCTTAATTAATAGGTATAGTTTATCTATGTATCGTTTTTGTTAACATATGGGTTTTGGTCTAGTCTCCCCATATTTTTGTATTTTCTTTCTTTTTCTTTTTTTTTAATAATATTTTTTTCATGTGATCGCAAATAATCGTTGTTACTTGATATGTCAGCATAGCTGAGATGTCAAGTAGCATAGTGATGCCTAACATAAAAACTTTTTACATAAAAAAAAAATTATTCAAAATTTTCATTATTTTGTTATTTTATTATGCTTTTATTTAAAGTTTTTTAAAATATGTTAAAAGCAACTAAATAGCATAATATTTTTTGTGATTGTGACATTATATTTATTTATAGGTAAATGAGCTGTATTTTCCTTGTATTTAAAAGTCGTAATAAAAAACCTTTCATTATTTTTAAGTTGTCTCCATAGAACCTCCTCTCGTTTTCTTAGAACTTCTACATGTAAAACAAAAGGGTCAAAATTCTTCTCAAATCTATGAAATTTCCATTCTTTTCTATGTTTTCGTTGCTATTTTTAAATCTCCCTTTTAAGAGTTGAGTGACTTTCTAATAAATTTTATGAATTTTTTATTTATTCATTAATAAATTTTGGTTTCTTTAATCATCATGTTACATATCCTATAATTAATTAATACTTTATCATGAAAAATCAATCTTGGGATGATTTTATTTATTTATATATTTTATTGGATAAAAACTTGATATTTGAATGTGCCTTGGAATTTTATATCCCATCATTCTTTTAGAAGTGTGATTTAACAGCTATTTAAAGACTTGATTAAAAATACAGATTTTGACAATGGTTTAAAAAGTTAAAATAATAGGAAGCAATGTTTTTGGTTTCGGATTGGTGTATTGATTCATTCTTTTGTATGTTTTGTTTAAGCCTCAAAGCTTTGATGCTTTAACTTTCTAAAAGGTTAGGACTTAGAGTACCTCGATCTTGTACTCTATTTCAATATAGTTCTTCTAAAATAATATATATCTCAAAAAATAATATTTATTTTGTATTATTTTAATTATATTATTATAAGAAAAATAATAAATAGCAACTAGGTTTAAAGACAAAAAATAATTGGTCATTATAGTAACTAAATTAGATACTATTTTGAAGACTAAAACATTATTGATATCCAAAGTGGTTTCTATTATTAATAAAAATTTATAAAATGATTTTTAAATTGGTATCTAAATTAACTACTAATATTTTAGATACTAATATTTTAGATTCTAAACTAGTCTCTAAAAGACTAATAGAGACTAATTTAGAATATAAAGTAGTTAGTAGTTAAACCTTGGTAGATAATGATTAGATTACCAATTTAAAAATTATTTTATAAATTTTTATTAATAATAGAAACTACTTTAGATATCAATAACTTTTTTAGTTTATAAAATTGTCTCTAATTGGTCTCTAAAATTAATTTTTATTTAATGATTTTCTTATAATGAATAGTGTTACCAAATGGAATGTAGAATTATAATTTTTTAAACAAATTTAATTCTTGATAGGAAAATTTATGGTTAATATGAAGTTTGTATATTGAAACAATAATAATTTTCATTTATTTTTTAGTTTTTAAAATTATATATGTATCTATAATAAAATGAGACAAATGTTAAGGATTGAGGATTTTGTACGTAAACAACTAGCATGCAACCCAAATTAATATTCCAATTGAGACATGGGGACATACATTTTTATTCCTCATTGTACTTATATTTCCTTTTACTAATTTTTTTTTTTTTTTTTACAAATGTTATGTTAAGATACATAGAATTATGGATCCACTTTTGAGGGTAGTAAGAAGCTTTTAAACGAGAAGCAACACATGAGAAAGAATAAACCACAATAGACAAGTGGTCAATGTTGTTGTGATGAGCAAAACATTTGTTCTAAAAAAATGCATTTGTTAATTATGATGGTAATTGGTTAGTTATTGTGATTTGGTTGAAGAAAGATGATGGTGTTGGTTGAAATGCAAAGTGAGAAATGACCACGGAATGCTATTCCTCACGGGGAAAAGAAAAAGGAAAAAAAAAAAGTGGGAAAAAGAAAAGTTTGAAAGATTCTTTGAAATGGGAATATTAACTCGTACTAATGCCCATAAAATCATATTCTCAAGCAAAGAATTTGGTCGGAAAGCCACCAAAAATGGATTCTCATTCCCCACCAACACACCCTTTTAGATAATCTAATAAGATGCCTTTTACCATTCATCATCACTATCATCTCCTTAATAGCATTGCTATCATTATCATGGAATTGCCAAGTTTGGTTGTTCTTGTTTATGTATTAATTATATATAGAGAGAGAGCCTCCCTTCATCCTTTTCTCCTATAATTCTTCCTCCAAGTACATGGTTGACATTAGGTTTCACAAGTTCATTTGGATAAGTCCATTACCTTTTCCATGTTTATATATATATTCCTCTTTATTTTCTATTGAATAAATATTTTTATTTATTAAAAGTGTTATATATATATATATATTAATAGTAACACATGATTTACATAAATATTATATATTAATAATAATAATTTTTTATTGGCAAAAAAATTAAAATAAGGGAATACTTGAAGTAGTGTAACCCTTTTATAAACAAGTTTAAAAGAAAATTGTAAAACATTGAAATCTCTTCTATAAAATTTCATCTTCCAATCTTACATATCAGTCAAAGTTAATTAACATCTCAAAAACCTTCCATGGATGTAATGGAACTTCAGAATGAGCATTTTTACGTTTGAGATCTATTATAGAAAATATGTTGTTTTCATTCTTTCTTATTTTCTATTTTTTAGAGTAATTTGTCCTCAATATTAGTGTATAGAATTTCTAGACTTCTCTTGTTCTTCCATCTTATATTTTTGGTTGTGTCAAGATCCTTGTTGTGGCATGGAAGGAGATATATGTGAAGCATGTCAAAAAAAGTCTATGAGCTTCCATTATAGATCTTCACAATAAGAATAAAAACAATATGCATAAGGGATTAGAGATATGTTCATTGATTTTATTTTAGAAGGGTTGAGGTAAACAAACTATGATGATAGAGAAAAGTAATTGATGATTATACCATAATTCACTAACTTTATCCTCCCATCAGGTATGCTCATAGTACCTCAATCTAAATATATTTTATAGGCCAAGAGAATCTCCAACTCTTGACTTTTTCCTTAAATAATGTCACATGAACACCATGTTTAGTTATTTTACTCTCACAATTGATGCCTATCTCTCACCCTTCCCTAACTAGGAGTACTTACCTTTTCCAACCCACACTTTTCTAAGATATTATTTCTTATGTTTAAAGTTTGGACAATTAAGAGTCAAAACACCACATAACAGTTTGAAGGATTCAATACCTCAGATTAATTAAATAGTGTGAGGTCATTTTTGTATGCTACCAATATATTCCTTTTACGAAAATGCATCAACCTGAATATGAGAATGTTGCTTTTTCAATTGAGTTTATAATTAGTACTTGAGCTTTTAGTTGAGCAATTCTAAAGATTTCCTCCCCATCTATTACACCATTCCTAAAAATCACATTTATATGTTTCCATGTACCTCTCATTATTGTCATCCACATAGTCTTCAAAATTTTATTTCCTTTGTTATTCAAATATCACATGTTAAATTGATAGAAATGTGTTTTGACATTATGCCAATCCACTTGTTACATAAGTCTCATACCAATCTAACTATCTTACAATTTAGAAAGAGATGTTGGATATTTTTCATCCTTTTGTTTACATACTGCACACAATTTACAATCCACCACAACTCTCCTATGTTTAAGATTATCCTTAGTTGCAATATTGTTTAAGCCTATTCTCCAAATGAAGTTCTTAACATTAGGTATTGTGTTTGATCTCCATATTGTCTGGAAGTATTCTTCCTTTTCACTGTCCTCTTTATTGTGCAATAATTTATATGCATTTTTTTTACAATATATGCTTGATTTTTTTCACATTTCCATTTCCAAGAGTCTTTCTCATCTATTCTTTGTGAAATCTTTATTATTTCTATCATTAAGTTTGAACATCAAATAATTCCTCCTCTAGTCAAATCTCCATTCTCATACTTCATTGTTTAAAACCCTCATTTTTTATATTGTTGCCATATTTTTAATTATTATATATCCTAGGATATTTTCAGCATGAGTTAGAACTGTCACATCTATCATTCCAAAAACTGATATTTGCTCCCCTCCCTATAACCCATACGATACTATTATCAAACCAATTTTGTTCATAACCTACCCCATAAATTGTCTTTAAATCTTTCGACCACTTTGATTCGTCTTTGTGTTGTTTAGGTTGATTTAATTTCCTCCAATCACCGTATTTAGATTGTAGTATGTCCCTTCATAATCCCTCATTTTAGTTACAATCCTCCATTTTCATTTTGCAGGTAGTGTCACATTATTTTTTTTTATATCTTTTATACCTAATCCTCTTGCATCCTTAGATTTACAAATGGTTAACTATTTACCAAGCTCTTGTCTTTTTTTTTTTCTGATCCACATCTCCACAAAAATTGTCTCTGAATTTTCATTATTTCCTTTATTACTATAGAGCTTTGGAAAAGTGGGGGGAGGGGGGGAGTTGTATTACAACTCTGATCAAACATACTCTTCCAAATGTTAGATACGTATCTTTCCAATGTTAATCTCTTTCTTATCTTTTGTAACATGTTGTCCCACATCCTATTCCTCTAATTGGTATTCCTAGATATATGAAAGGTAGCTTCATATTAGTGTAGTTCAAAACAACCACATGTCTCTCCAATTCATATTCAGTTATCCAATTTGATCTTATAAAAGTCCACTTTTAGGCCTGATATTACTTCAAAATATCTTAAGATAACTTTCAGAGTTATTTTTGCATATTATTCTCACATATGAAAAAAAAGTGTCATGAGTTCCTTTTGCCTATTTTCACTCCTTCTAAGTATCCAAACATTTTAGTTAGTCTTATGATGCTAGCTAACCCTTCAACTGCAATTATGAAAATAAAAAGTGTCATTGGGTCACTTTGTCTAATTCCTTTTGAGGGGTTGAACTCTTTTGTTGTACTTCCATTAACCAATATTGAAATGGATATTGAACTTAAGCAGTTTCTAATCTAGGAGATACATCTCTTGCAAAAGCCTAGTCTTTCTGAGATATAATATAAGAAGTCCCAACTTATGAAATCGTAGGCTTTTTCAAAAATCCACATTCACAATTAAACACCTTTTTCTTGGTTTTTATGTTATCTATCACCTCATTTGCCACTAGTACACTATCAAGCATATTTCTTTCCTGCAATGAATGTTGATTGTGTTTCATCTATGAATTTTGGTAGGATTTTCTTCATTCTATTTACTAGTAGTTTAGAGATAATTTTGTAGATGATACCTACTAGGGAGATTGAACTATATTCATTTAAATCTTGTGGGAATTATACTTTTGGTATTATGGTAAAGAAGGCAACATTGTAGCCTCTAGGTTAGTGGCCAAAATTTATGGAAGTCATTAGTTGTAGTTACTAATTTTGATTTGAGGGTATCCTAGTTGTTTTACATGAAAATAAAGTTATTTTCATCTTGTTTGTAGACTTGTACTATCATCACATTCTCACACTATCCCTTGGATTTCTTTTTCTGAAAATTGAGTTGAGTTAATTATTGTCTTCCTCTGTTACTATTTTGGAAAAGATACATCATCAAGATTTAGGTTAATTTTTTATTTTTCTTGAAACTAATTCATCAAGTAATTCTTTTATCTCTTCTTTAACCAATGTAGGTTCCTCAATCCATTCCCCATTTTACCCACAATCCTTTAATTTCATTATTCCTTCTCCTCCACTTTATTATTTAGTGATAAAACTTAGAATTTAAATCTCCTAGAGTTATCCATTTTACTTTTGCCTTTTGCTTTTCTAGAGTTTCTTGATTCAAGTTGATTATCTTGAATTGTGCAAAGCATTCTCTTGTCTCCTTCTTTTGCTCCACATTTAACCTCCTATTTTCATCTATTAAATCTAATTCCCTTGTTTTCTCAATCCTTTTCTGTTTCTTTCTATTAGTGTCCCTAAAGCAATTCTTGTTCCAATTCTTCAAGTCTTTTTTTAACATTTTTAGTTTCTCCTTAAATACAAAGATTCCAGTTTCCACTGTTTGATTTTGGTCCCAAAATCATTTTATAATATCTTTAAAACCAGGCACTTATTGTCATGCAATTAGGACTCTAAAAGGTTTGAGACCTCAATCAACTTGGTTAGTTTGTAATATCATACCACAATGATCATAAATAAATATGTCTAGCACCATCTACTTAGAAATTTATCCAATCATTATCTTTGTACCATGCATATATTATGCCAATCATTGGTATATCCAACATTTTAATCTTGTCTAAGAATCTATTAAACTCATATATTTTCTTCAAATTCACTCCATGTTGCCCTTAGTCGTTTCTTTCTCTTGGTTTTCTTACTACATTGAAATCTCCTATCATACACCAAATTGTATTATTATAATTTCCTTTCATCCTTATGAACTCCTCCCAAAGAATTTGTTTTTTTGAATGTATGGTTGAAGAATAAATACTAACAAGAGTAATTGGTATTTTTTTTCTATCCATACTCCTTTCAAACAGACAAACCTCTTCCCACATTGTGAACTTTCACATTTGAAAAAATATTTTTGCTAGATGTTGAGAACACATTCAACTCCATTTATTTGAATATTATGTGTCCACTCAATTTCTTTGTCTCCCCATATAGCATGGCATATTTCTTTTGTTATTGAGTTTATCTTGTTTCTTGGATACTCACCATTTTTATAATCTTATTAGATTATCTAGTTGATAAATTTTATATAGACTTTCTTTCGTTGTGAAGGTTTTAGTAAAATAATGTTGTGTTGCATGATTGAGCCTAAAAATTTGTAGTGTTAAAGATTTTTAGGAATTCTTTGGTTGAGGATGCATCTGAAGTCTATTTTGTTGAACCAAGTGGTGTTCAAGCTTTGAAGAATCCAAACCCTTTGAAGGATGTTGAAGGCTTGATTGTGCTTGTTGTTGCTGAGCTGTCTTAGATAGGATATGGGGTAGATTGTTTATGTAATCCACTCTTGATTGAATCCAAAGCATAGGCATTCAATCTTTTTAAAAGAAAAGTGTTTTTCAAACTAAGTGAAAAACAACCGATTGTTTTGTCGAAACAACCAATTTTTTTATACTTAGGTGTTTTGAGAAAAGATTGAAAACTGTTTTTCAAATGGTTGAGCTGTTAAACCAAAACAACTGATTGATTCGAGGAAACAACCGATTGTTTGTTTTGGTACCATCACATAAAAGTGGTTTTTGCTTTGACTGAGCATTAAATGTTTTAACTGTTTACGCTCCAATCTTTAATGCTTTGACCAAATCTTTAAATGCAATGAATAAGTTTGTTAAGATTTGATAACAAACAATATCTTTGAATATATTCAGAAAAATAGATTTGAGTAATAACAATTTTAACACAAGTTTTTGAGTTTTTCAAAGAGTTGAGATTGCTTAGAGATTGAGATTGATCAAAGAGTGTGAGATAGGATTTCTGCTTGTATTGATTTCATATTTGTTTCTGTAACAAGTGTAATCCTTGATTCTGTTGAACAAGTTTCTTTTGTGTGTTAGCTGAGAAGTGTTGTGTGTTCTTGAGGGGATCAAGATCAACATTCTTAGTGTTGGTGTGTTGGCCAAGAGAAGTGTGTGTCTTAAGGGGATCAAGGTCACTTTCTTGGTTGTGTTGTAAGTGA
>Ga0123342_1011077_pt1 | contig 10036 bp, 4 predicted proteins | sample Turbeawhitnodule_FD_89960 | JGI IMG/M metagenome (GOLD analysis project Ga0123342, IMG submission 89960) | Root nodule microbial communities of legume samples collected from Mexico - Turtle bean Mexico white nodule | ecosystem: Host-associated > Plants > Roots > Nodule | place: Mexico: Nepantla...
TAACTTATCTCATGTTAGATGATTGGTGCAATTCCCTGTGTACTTAAATCTGATTGGTAGAATTTTTACTCGAGATAATTTTTTAATGTAGTTTCCTAAGGTACTTTAGACTTCAGTGATACTCTCCAATCAAAATTAAAGTTTCACTCGATCACTAATGTTGATTTTGGATACGAAACTTCTAGTATGGGCATTGCTGAAGGGAGCAGAGGAGTTTGAAAAACAATTCACTGTTCAATGGAAAGAAGTTTTGGGTAATGAGATACTCTTACCTTCTCTCAAATTACATTGGTAATTAATATCCGTGCATACTAAGAATATTTAAGTTGGATGTTGGTTGCTAAAGTTGAAAATTAAGATTTCCCAGTATGTGCCAAATGATGTATGCTTGTTGATACTTTAAAAGCTCATTTACAGATTACTGACATAACCCACAATCAAGGTTTTATGCGTGTCCTTAAACTACTCTTCTCACTATATTAGTGATTGAAAAAATAATACCATAAATTGTATTTAATATGTAATTTAGAGGTCTCTTTTTAGTAATGCGTACTAGTTGTATAAATTTAAAATATGGTCATCTTTTCATATTCAAACAAGATCTTGTCTTGGATTTTTGAATTCATCTTTATAGAGTAGTAGTTTCACAACACCCAATTTTAACATTATCTCACTATAACTTAAATTTTTTTATTTGAATCTCTTAGGTTTACAGGGAATTGTATTTGGCTCTTTGATATTATTAGTTGAGGAATTTATTTAAAACTTAATGTGTTCACCAGTAAGGACATGTCACATGTCAATTGCATCATTAAGAAAAAGAAAACTAATTAGTTGATAATTGTCATGGTACATTACGTTTTGTTTCATTATATCAGGAACAATATTGGCTCGTGTTACCATTTTAAGGCTCAATATGGGTAAAAGATTGGGTGAACTTTATCTTTATAAACAAGTTCTTGAATGACTTTTACATGTTTTAGTAGTTTTCCCATTTACTTGTTTAATAATAGAACTTCTTTTCATAATTTAATTATTATTGCCATTAGTAACTTCCTCTGTTTTATGTGAAACCGTTCAAGTTCCTATACAAACTTTCTATTTGATGGACTAATTATTTCTTTTGTTATTGTTCAAAATCTCTTTGCACTATTAGCTTTGTCTATAGTTGACGTGCTTATGTTTCCCCCTAATTGCACCTCAAAGGTGACATATATGCTTCTCATACAATTAGGATGCCTTCGTCTATATCTTCGTTAGTCATCCCTTTTCCCTGTTAAATTATCTACTTGACATGTATCTTCAATTGAATATGGTTGATTTTTTATTATTTTATGTAATTTATTGTGGGTTTGACACTAGTTTGGTGTCACTTCAGTTTGATGAACAGTACTTTCTAGCAAGCTCGATGGATCGGTTAGTACACTCTCCAGAAAAATTGTTACCTATATTTTTCATTGATTCTTATAATTTTAGTCTATTCGATTATAATGCAGGGGTCTAATCTTGCCACATTACCTCATCCAAATAGTGTCTTTGAAGTGCTTTTCATCAATTGTTAGTATACATTATTGTATTGGAGTTGTTTATATTTGATTTTTATTTGTTTGTTTCAGACACTGATTTCAATTATTATGTGTTTTTATTATAATATTGTTTTCATTTATTTTTAAAAATTGTTAATTAACTTTAAATATATTTTAACTTATTCCACGCATAGGATTTTGGCAGTGATGCTCCCATCACCAACCAGAATATAAGATCAAGTGGAGGCAGGAAGATTAATTAGGATTGAGAATTTAGTTGTAATATTTTTAGAAAGTTAAACAATTTATGTTTTGACAATTTAATTTACTTGTTGTTTGGATTAGTTCTTTGAATGAATGAAGTCATATTTTGATTATTATATTTCTCAATTTTAATTATATTATGAAGTAATTATATTATAATTTAATTATATCATGAAACTTAATTGTGTATTGAAATTTAATTATAATATGAAATTAAATAATAATATGAAATTTAATTGTAATATGAAATTTAATTATAATATGAAATTAAATTATAAAACAGAATTAAATAAATTATTATAAATATTAAAAATAAAATTAAATATTTAATATTTGAATTATGACAGTCATAAAGGTTATCATAAACGCCATACTATATTGTATTAAGTGGCGTTTATAATTGTCACAATTTACGTTGGAATTGGTTTACCAGTTTGAAAATTACGACCTTTATAACTAACGTAAATTACACGCTTAAAACCACCACTTTATATAATGCATAATATGGCGTCTACTACAACGGTTCTTAATTGACCGCAACATTAAACTTTGTGGCGGCAAGAATTCTGGCGGTACGCGATACCGCCACAGACGTATAATGCGGCGGTTAAAAACGTCAGTTTTTACGAAAATAATCGCCGCACTATACACGTTTTTTGGTAGTGTTTATTGAGAGGAATGTTTTGGTGGAATTACTAGTTGTAGGTAAGAAATACACCTGGTTCAAAGCTAATGGATCAACGAAGAGCAGACTTGATAGGGTGATGGTGTCGAAGGAGTGGATCCAAAAATGGCTCGTCTGTAAACACATGTTGAATCGAGAGTGGTTTCAGACCACTCTCCCATAGTGGTGAAATCTTTAGTCAGAGACTGGGGCCCAAAACCTTTTAGATCCAATGATGCTTGGTTGTTGGAGCCAGGGTTTAAGGAGATGGTGGGGGTTAAATGGAGGTCATACAATGTTCAAGGTAATAATATGACCAAATTGAAAGATAAATTGAAGTTTCTTAAGGTTAACCTAAAGATTTGGAATCAAGATGTGTTTGGATGTATGGATACAAGTAAGAAGAGGTTCGTGAAGGAAATTGAGGTTATTGACAACCTTGATGACACCACTTCTATTTGTGAAAATGCGAAGTTGAGAAGAATGGTGCTTATAAGCCAGTTGAGGCTACTCGATTCTAAGATTGAATCCCTTTGTAGGAAAAAAGCGAAAGCAAAATGGCTCAAGTTTGGCGATACTAATTCAAGGTACTACCACTCTGTGCTCGGGTGGAAAGACTAAAAGGAAGAACATATGTTATTCTGGTTTATGTCTGGTTCTTCTTCTGCTGAGGCTCTCTTGAGGTTTGGTGGGGCCTGATCTTGTATGCTAAGATGAATGACCAATTATGAAGTGTTTGTTGTGTCCTTAGTCATCTGCTTCTCAATGTGGTTTGTGTCATGGAGTCTGTTGAGTTTTTTGTTGGGTCTGTGGGGGTTGGTAAAATGGTGTAGCAGTGTAAGGTTGTTATTTTTGTGTTCCCCCACCTCAGATTAGGATGATTCCTCCATCCTCAATTATATTTTTTGGATGAGAGGTCATGATTATACTGGTATTCCTCATTAAATGGTTTACTTCTAATAGGAAATTTAGTATACAATCTACCATTACTGTAGATGTTAGCAATAAAAGCTTGAGGACACTCAGTAATGGTTCCTCCTCCATCTTCATGTAATGTAGGACAAGAATCGGTATAATGGTTATTAGAAGTACAAATCTCACATACCTTAGTAACCGTTTTGCTAGCTACTTTACTAGAGATGTTAGATCGTTTAGCTTGTTCTCTACTTTTGAGCGTTCAACAACATGAGTCTTTCCCATCTCATAGGCCTTTAACCACGGTAAGAAAGTTGCCCTGGTATGAATTTCTAGTTGTTGAAGGCCATGTTCTCTATTAATTGCCTCGTTGCAGTTGGAGTTTTTTCCACCAAACCTCCTCCAATAGCAACGTCTACCATTTGCCTGTCCGTTGAAAATAGGCCTCATAAAAGTGTTGGATAAACAATTGCTCATGAATATGATGATATGAGCAGCTTGCATAGAGTCTTTTAAATCTTTCATAGTAATTATACAAAATCTCTTTGTCTAGCTACTTGATGCCACATATCTGTTTTCTTACTGCAGTCACTCTAGACGAAGGGAAAAATTTCTCTAGAGAAATTCTCTTCAAGTTCTCCAACTCGTGATTAATCATGGTGGAAGGTGGTCTAACCAGTATTTTGTTGTGTCTTGCAAAGAGAAAGGGAATGCCCTGAGCTTAATATCTTTCTCAAGCACTCCAAACGATCTCGTGGCGATTCAGATGATATGAAGTTTCTTCAGATGCTTATGTGGGTGTTCACCTTCAATAGCATTAAACTTGGGTAACAAGTGTATTAAACTAGATTTTAATCCACATTGCACATCTAAACCATAATATTGAATACATAAGGTTTAAATGGAAAAAATCCATGAACAAGTTATTGTACTCAACAAGGACAATAACAAGTTATTTAAAAATAAAATACCATCACAGTAATTCGAAGTCGTTTGAAAATAAATGACCATCACGTCAGATCAAAGTAGTACGAAGTCATTTGAAAATAAGCGACCATCAACGTAATGTAAAGTTGTTTGAAAATAAATTATCATCACATCAAATCAACATAATTCGATAATTCATTGAAAATAAATAACCATCTCAAATTATTCCAACTCACAACAAATAAAATATCACCGTATCAAAATAATCCAATGAACACTTGTGAGACACATTGAGTTGAGTTGAAATTATTTGGCGTATAAAACTCAACCAAGTCAATTTGGTTCTTAAAGGTGTTCAATAATGATTCCATGCAATAAAAGACAATTTAGTATTAAATAATCATGTTGCATTCAATAATCATGTTAAATACTAATTCGCCATCGAAAACATCCCTAGCTAAATCAAAATTGAACAAACTTGGATACATGAAAGGTTGCAAAGCACCAACCACAAATGATGGTTGTGAAAATAGAACCTAAAAACTAATTACTCAAGCAGAAAACTGAAACTTGTTCATCCATTAAATTGATCTACCTGAAAATGTAGTTGGCTCCAGATGAGAGGGGGGGGGGGGTGTGAATAAAGCCTAAATATATTCAAAAACCTAAAAAATAAACAAACACGTTGGTGTTTTAAAACTAAATGAACGGGTGATCGCTTTTATCACTGCTCTAATGCTCACACTGAGGGGGAGCACTCATGTTGTCCTCTCTGAAGAAGATCTTGTGTTGATTTACTGTATTATGAACAAGGTAAAATTCAATGGGAGATATGTTATGAAGGAGCATATGCTGAAATGTATTAGACTGTTTGACTATAGGTTTCCCTGTCATTCTAGTCTAAAAAATTACAGTATCTTGAGGTTGTTCTTAAAGGTGAACTTTCATAATATATAAAACCAAGCCATGAAATCAATAATAGCTCAATACTTAAAATGAGTTTTATTAAGAAAGAAGATAAATTGGTCAGCAAAGATGAAGAAAACTGCTCTGCTGCTAGACCAAATCGTATTGCTATAGATGATTAAGGTATGAATGCTTTAGTATCCTATTTCCCATTGGAAGACAGTGGTGAACCCTTGTCTCATTTTAAAAAAGATAGTGCTCAACCATATGGATACAATGACCAGTGATCAAAAGGATCATTATGAGTTTTGTGCTACACGTTTTCAACATCTTGATGGTCAAATTGAAGTTGTTTCTCAACAGCTTTCTAACTTTCAGTATGGGAAGGAGGCATAACATTTACATGCGTTCTTTATTTTTTTCACTAAGAAAATTTTTAATATTTTTGCTTTTTGGTATGCTTGTTTCTCAGTCTTCAATTTTGTGTTCTATTTATTGAAGAAAAATTATGTGTGTTGTTTGTTTATGTATTATTGTTCTTTTTCTTATGCTACAATGTACTAGTTTTATATTGTATGATTTGTATGGTCATGTGGATCTTGTATTACATGTTCTTTCATTTTGCAGAGCTTTCTCGTAAAAATCTGTCACATTATCACTAGAGCTTTGTCTTCATAAAATAAGAGGAGTTTGTTGACCTTGAAGATCAAAGTCACTCCTTTATTTGATGTTTCCAAATTCTACATTGAAGATTCGAAAGCACAATGTGTGTGTGAGTGTGTGTTTAGGTAGATTTTGATGTATGTTTGTTCATCTCTTTACAATACATTATTATTCAAGTCCACTTTAAGAATCGTTTTAGTTTTTATATCTAATGATTTTTTTCATTGGTTAATTGAGATATTAATCTATTAAAATTACCTCTATTGAAGTCTTCTGGACTAAAGTAAGTATTTTCAACTGATATATTTATCGTATCAACATGTTAAAATTACTTAAGCTTTTCTCCTGTTTAAAAAGCTTTTTATTTTAAAATTGCTACTTTTAGTTTAGTAAAATCAATAAGTTATTTTGAAAACTCAATGTGTTTAAAAATTGTTGATTTCTATTGTTAAGTGAAATCAACTTGTTTTTTAGAAAAGTCAATATGTCTCAACATTGTTTGATTTCTACCGTTAAGTGAAATCAACTTGTTATTTCGAGAAAACAACTTGCTGAAATTTATCTGATTTTTTTATTTTATAGCAGAATTGTTTCAATGATTAGATCGTTTTTGTTTTTCATAGAAAACTTATAAAAATAGTTTATCTGAATATTACATGTAACGAATTAAAAATCAAAAAGACAAAAAGACTTGTTTTTTAAATCTTGGATAAGTTTTTTGGGATTTTTGGATTATTCTTGTGTTAAAAAGAAGGTGCATTTGTGATTTTACATGTTGGTGTTAACTATTGTTTCTCGTGTGTTTTCCATCTTTTTTCCACATTTTTTGTATGTTGTTAGACAAATTCAAATAGAGTTTTTGTTAATTTGCAATGAGTTGTTTTGGGTTCAAGAACTAGTCATTTGATTGTATAAGTCAGTAACCATGTGTGTTTCTTTAGTGAATTCTCAACTGGTTAGGTTGAGGACTGGATGTAGCTCTTGTGGTAAGAGTGAATCAGTATAAATATTTGTGTGATTATCTTTATCGCTCTTTATTGCTTTAATTCTCATCGTGTCAAATATTCATTGTATTTCAATTGATTGAATAAATATAAAACAAGTTGATATATTTTATATTTGCTTGTTAATCACCTTTATAATCGGTTGAACAAAATAATCAATCAATTGCTTTTATCAGAATTTTTAATCTGACTTTTAGTTTTGCGAAAATATTTTGAAAAACAATTTACCCCCCTCTTATTTTCGGCCAACTATTCTAACATTTAGAACATTACTCAAATCTCATATGTTGCTCCATACTAGCTGATATGAAATTCTATAAGCACAATTCTAAACACAATTACAACATCTTTTGTGTACAGTTAAATCTTTCGTATGATGTTCATATGTACTTTGTTGTTGTGTTCTTCACCCTTGATGTCTTTATACAGACTTCTGAAATATGGACGTTGCAACTTTAGAATTTTTTCAAATCTTCATATAGTCGTTGGACGCTTGATATAGAAACCATTGCTCTGAATGTTCTTCGCCTTTAAGGTTTTTCAAGTTCTTTCTTTATCTTCTTCAAATATGAATGTCGACACTCGAATCTTCATAACTTCAGTATCTTCTCAATCTGCCATATTGCTCTTCCTTCTTTAATGTGCTAAACGCTGGATATGGAAACTTTTGTTCTTGTGAAATCTGCACTTCTTAAATCTTATAAAACATTTCAAAATGTTTCTTTGATCATATTTGATGTGAACGTTGAGGATTGAATCACTTATGCCATTGGATATTCTCTTTCTGGTTCTCTTCACCATCTTCTATGTGTTAGAAACAAGATAAGAAAATGTTTAATTTTATGTGATCTTCGCATCTTTAAGTTGTATTTGATTTTCAAATACTTTATGAACTCTTTACTTTGAGCTTTGACCAACTCTGGACTTGGATATTTCTACTCAGCATTGTTTATATTCTTTTTTGTGCTAGACGCTCAACTTGAAATGTTCTTATATAAGCTTTTAATGTGTATTGCTAAGTGTTTGTACTTCAAATAATCTTTCTTTTTGAATATTTTCATTCATATATCCTTGATATTGCTTTACTCTTTATTTGCACAAATCTCTCTTGTCAGCTCGATCGTTCTTTTATTAGACACCAAGAAAGAAACTTCTACTTTTGGCTTTATGCGCATCTTTAATTCCCTTTGACAATTTATGGGAACAAAATAAGTATCGTTGAACAACTATAATATATGATTTAAATAATGGGTATTACTGATACAATATGTTTGAATATTTGTGAATTATTTAAACTTTTTTCTCCTAGATATTTCACATTTAAACCTCATTTAAATTCTTCATTTAAAAACTTTCCAAGTTAATATTGATTAGAGTGTTCAAGCATAATTATTTTTAACCTGGATATTATCCCATTAATTATATTTTGAAAAACCTTTGATATAGAAATAATTCAAACATTGTTTTTTTGAAATGTTCACATTGTTATACTATTTATTCAAACCCATTAATTATATTTCAAAAAACCTCTAATATAGAAATAATTCAAACTCTATTTTTTGAAAGCTTCACGACGTTATACTCTTTGTTCAAATCCATTAATCTTATTTTCTAATAATGTTTTTAGTAATTTAGAAATGCCAAATAAAATTTGCAAAATGTAAACGTAGTGTCATAAAACATTATAAGAATGTAAAGATCAAGCAATGATACTTTCCTGTTATCATGTTCCATTTGACGCTTGGATGATTCTTGTATTATCTGATATGTATAGTTTCCAACGTGCGTCTGATGCTTATGAACTTGTATATCCTCCTTGTTTTGCCCAAAGGGTTTCGTCTGATGTGACCTTGTAAAGTGTTCATCAAAACTTGAATCGTCTAATGTGATCATTCTCAGTTACATCATCTAAACCTTCATCTAATGTGCTCTTCTTGTGAGTTTCGCCTGATGTATCTTTTGTTTGACGAACACTTTGTCTTATGTGATGTTTTTTCATTTGATGTGCTCTTCTTGTGAGTTTCGCCTGATGTATCCTTTGTTTGACGAGCGTTTTTTCTTATGTGATGTTTTTTCATCTAATTGACCTATTTGGACAATGCTCCTTCTTTTCTATGTTCTCTTTGAATATTGTATTCATTTAAAGAATGAACACAAAGACTGAATTATCTCATGAGCATATATCAATATTTTTGTCAACCAACTTTTCTCTTGTTGTATTGTTTAGTTAGTCTTTGCTCGTTTACTCTTTTTATTTTTATTTTTTGATCTTGTACTGCACATGAGTGAGCATTGTCATATCACAACACACCTTATAGGGTTCATGAGATCGTTTGATGAGAATTGGTGTCTACTGACTCAACATTACTTGCACCTCATTTACGGATTTCAGGTTTAGGGGGCTTATGTACCTTCCTGTATATCCAAGATATACTGAGATGTATCACAACATAATAATATAAAATTTTCCTGATTGTTGTTGTTCTTAACCAAATTAAAATAGTTTCAATGTAGATTGCATAACACAGTGTTAGAATGTCTAACGCCAGAAAGATGATAGTATATATATGGTCAGTTGACCCCAAGTCGTCTTCCAACAAATCCAAGAGTTAATTCAATTAAAACAATGTTCAAAACTTATATGCAAAAAGAAAAATTTAGCAAACATAGTGAATTAAAAAGGGGTTGAGGTTATTTAGCAGAGAATGTAAAAGATGACATAAAATGATTAAGAAAGCAGGTTGACTGTCTAGTTCTTTCACCACTAGATCCTTCATTAGTTAACATAAGATTATCATTCTTTCAATTTTCAAACAACCTTTAATCAAATTTAATATAACCTAATCAACAAAACAAATGTTTACTGGTAATATGCTTATCTTCTACCTCTAGAATTAAGCAAACAAAAGATTGATTATAATTAAGCAAACCAACCAAGAGTTCCAATTAAAGAAAAGAATTGAATTATCAACAAGTATTAAAAAAACAATTTGATGGAGGTGTGCCTTCATCCGTAGCTTTTCTTTGGTGGAAATGGCGGAAGGATTCATGGAAGAAGATGAGCAAGGAACTCACGTAGAGTTGTGGACTCCTTGAAGGTGCATGTTAGGTGTGGAGAGTGAGTGGTGAGGCCATCTCACTTGGCAAAGATGAAGAATGAAGATTAA
>Ga0123342_1011079_pt1 | contig 10034 bp, 9 predicted proteins | sample Turbeawhitnodule_FD_89960 | JGI IMG/M metagenome (GOLD analysis project Ga0123342, IMG submission 89960) | Root nodule microbial communities of legume samples collected from Mexico - Turtle bean Mexico white nodule | ecosystem: Host-associated > Plants > Roots > Nodule | place: Mexico: Nepantla...
AGTTCTCAGCTTCAGGGGGAGAGTATTCAAGAAGCTGAGGACCTTGAGTTGCCACCTTTTCCTTTGTTGTAGGATTTCGTTCTTAGGGAGGATGACAAAGACCCTGCACCAACATCATTACCATCAAAGAATAATGAGGACAAATATTTTGGAAAACAATATCAGTGAAGCAACAAGAACCCGTCCTGGTCGAACAACAACTTCAATTGTCCAAACCGGAGGTAAGAACCCATACCTATGAGACTCTTGAGGACACCTTAAATACTGCTTTTGAACCTAACCTAAATGATTTACCTATTTCCTTGAGAAAAAAAAAGATCTTGTGCCAAATATCCTATATCCCAAATTGTGTCTATAGAAAAACTTTCTATACAACACCCAAGTTTTCTTTCAGCTATTGATTCTATCAGAATCCCTACATCAGTACAAGAAGCCTTAAAAGATCAGAATTGGATTCAAGCCATGAATGAAGAAATGAGCGTATTAGAAAGGATTGAGACTTGGCAGATTGTAGAGAGACCAAAGGATAAGAAAGCAGTGGGTTGTAGGTGGATATACACAGTTAAGTGTAAGTCTGATAGCACACTGGATCAGTATAAAGCAAGGTTGGTTGCAAAAGGGTATACTCAGACCTATGGGATAGATTATGAGGAGACTTTTGCTCCAATTGGAAAAATGAATACAGTCAGGATTATTCTCTCCTTGACAACACACTTTGGTTGGGCGATGCATTAATTTGATGTTAAAAATGCCTTCTTGCATGAAAGCTTGGAGGAAAAAGTATACATGGAGATTCTACCTGGTTATGGTGCTATTAATGAAGCGAATAAGGTGGGCTGACTAAAAGAAGGCTCTATATGATCTCAAACAATCACATCGTGCTTGGTTTGGAAGGTTTACTCAAGCTATGGTATCTTTGGGGTACCAACAAAGCCAAGGTGACCATACTTTGTTTATAAAACATTCTTTGAATGGTAAACTCACCCTACTTTTGGTCTATGTAGATGATATGATTATTATAGGTGATGATGAGATTGAAAAATAAACTTTGAAGGAGAGACTAGTTGCTCAATTTGAGATGAAGGATCTTGGAAGCTGAAGTACTTCCTTGCGATAGAGGTTTCTTACTCTAGACAGAGCATCTTTATTTCTCAAAGAAAATACATCCTTGATCTCCTCAAAGAGACTGATAAGTTGGGTTGCAAGACCACTGAAGTGCCAATAGAGCAAAATCATGGGATTGGGAGTGATGAGGAAAATCCAAAGGTGGAGAAGACACAATATCAAAAACTTGTGGGAAAACTCATGTATCTATCACACACTAGGCCAGACATAGCTTATGCAGTTAGTGTGGTTAGCCAATTCACACATGATTCAAGAGAAAGACACTTGCAAGCATTAAATAGAATTTTTCAGTACTTAAAAGTCTCTCCAGGGAAAGCATTGTTATTCAAAAAAGGGGAAAACTTATCCATGAAAATATATGCTGATGCTGACTACGCAGGATCAATTGTTGATAAGAGATCCACCATAAGCTATTGCATGTTCCTGGGTGGAAATCTGGTGACATGGAGGAGCAAGAAACAAAATGCAGTTGCAAGATCAAGTGCAAAGCAGAATTTAGAGTATGGCTCAAGGGGTTTGTGAACTATTATTGATGAAGATCATACTCGATGATCTCAAAATAAAATATGAAGCTCCTATGGGTTTGGTGTGTGATAATAAGTTCGTCATCAGTATTGCACATAATTCAGGATTGGCTCTAAGTGTGTAGTTTACATAAGAGATATCAATCCTAAATTTATACACACTTAGGGATGTTTACTTATTGATGAAAATAATAACAGAATCAATAACAAAATAACATAAGCTATGGGCTAAGCCCATTACATTCAACAGGAGTCATGAATCACCATAGTTATGTGATAGTCTGGTTGTCATCATTGTCCCAAATTTGAAAGTTAGTGTTCTCTTGGGATATGGCTCTCTTTCAACATGGTTAAGCCTAACCATACTCTTAATTGTGTGTCTAAGAAATTGAGCCCACTGGAGGATAATTTTGACCATTAAGATGATTATAATCAGGAAAATGAGGAAGATCAACATTGCTTAGCAACAACGCTTGCGTTCTATGTGCGAAAAGGGAAACTATTGGTGTGAGTATGTGGACTCTTTATTGGTTGCATTACTTCGACAATAGGTAGGTTGAAGGGCAGCGAATCTCCTATTATGGTTGCTGGCCAAAATAGAGTCACTAATGAGAATAGGGTATTGGTGGTGACAATGGTGGAGATGCGGACAATGAAGTTTAAAAGCGGTGACAATCACAACTTGGAAGCACTTTCGGCAACCCAAAAAAAAAGAGAGATGGGTGCATTTCAGGCAACCATAAAAGGAAGTGCAGCTAAGGTGTCAAAGAATAAGATGCAAAAGTAGAGCCCTAAAATCGAGAGCTCTGATACTAGCTTGAAAAGGATTAGGTATCTGAGAGGAAAAAGATATTTGTTTAATTGATTGAATTTAAAAATAGTACATGAGTCGTAGAGTAATGATTACAAAGATCTCTAGTACATTACACTACCACATTCGTAATGATTACAATATCTTCTTGTAACTCAATAATTCTTTTTGTCCTAACTCAATAGAGAGTATGACTAGGGACATTGAGAGATTTTGATCCTGCCATTCTAGTACGGTTCCGTATTTCTGTAAGCTTTGTAACACTTTTGTTCAACAACTCCTCAGCCAAGCATATCAGTAAACGGGATAAAGGATCCCTTGCCTCACCCGTAACAGCCCTTATGGAACCGAATACTCTTGTGGAAGATAAAAAATTCAAATCCAAACCTGTATGAGTGTTTCTTTTTGTCCTTGGATTAAAATCCAGTTTACATTAGGACATTCTCAATATTCCCAAATTAAGAAATACACAAGCTGCGTAGAATTTGAAGTGAAGAGGCTAGACATTGCCTACACAATTAGTGAGGTAGGAAAACCCTTTATCTATCACAAACAAGACCAGAGATGGCCTATGCAATTAGTGTGGTTAGTCAGTTTATGTTTCATTGAATAGAAAAACAATGCAAGCAGTTGAGTCAATTCTTTATTACTTGATGCCAAACTTAGGAAAGGGGTTACTATTCAGGGAAAAGATATTTTGACCCTAAAAATGAGTAAATACCCAAATTCATCCGTGAAAGATGAGTGCGCTTGCTGATAGGTCCCTGTTTTCTGTTATTTCAGATTGGACTTCAACGATGTAGAGCCAGCGGCCAAGGCTCAGAGCCTTGTTTTGCAGCATTATAAAGAGCTCCGTGAAAATATTGTTTGGTAACAATGGCCTTTGGATTCATCTAGAGTTCAATAATGTATTTTGAACTTAATGTAAGAGGAACATACTTTTCTATGGTTGAATGAAATCAAGTCTGCACATGCAAATTCACGTTGATTCTTCCATCAATTATATGTTTAGTCTTCAAAAAATGAAAATTGTTTTCCAAATAATGTATATTTTGAACCAACAAAACATATTTCAGGTGGAGGACAATGCTGTATATTGCTAGCATCCCAGGTATTCTGGTTGCAATTGGTATGCAGTTTACTGTTGATAGTCCACGGTGGCTTTGCAAGGTAGGAGCTTATTATTTGCTTGACTTATAAGTATAAACTTTTCCACAGTTTATACAGCTTTTAACATTTCTGCTCAGGCTGGGAGAATAAATGATGCTAAAACAGTAATATGTGAGCTTTGGGGGGCATCCGAAGTTGATAGCGCAATTGAGGAATTTCAGTCAGTCAGCAAGGATGATAGTGGCGATTCAGACAGCAGATGGTCAGAGATCTTGGAGAAGCCACATTCTAGAGGTTGTGTAAAGGTGGTTTTGGCTGTTACTATTAGATAGTAGGCAGCATTCACTGCTTGGAAAATTATTCTTTACCCTGTCCTAGTAGCCTAATTGATATGAGTACCAAGTCAAGAGAAATATAAGCACATAAAAGTAATAGTTTCAATTGAAGAGGGGAATGAATTTAGCTCCATAAAACATAACTTTCTTCTTTTATACACAATTACATATTTATGATCATTACTTGTGCTTGCTACTTGAAACTTGGATGTATAAAATTTGCTGTGGATTTTCTTGTGTGATTGCAGTTGCCTTTATTGGAGGTGCTCTTTTTGTATTGCAGCAGTTTGCTGGCATTAATGGAGTTCTTTATTTTTCATCATTGACCTTTCAAGAAGTTGGAGTTGAAAGTAGTGCTTTAGCAAGCTTGTTTGTTGGGCTTACTAACTTTGCAGGTTTGAAGTCTTCTCTACTTAGCATTCTTATGGATATAAATTTCTTCTCGAAATCTGATTCTGATTGCTCTTATCTTTTGTTTCTCTTCAGGTGCACTTTGTGCATTATACTTAATTGATAGGGAAGGGAGACAGAAACTTCTAATAGGAAGCTACCTAGGAATGGTAAGTGTGTAAAGAATGTTCATAACTTCATGATTTTGTAATTATCTGTGAACAAAAGGAGACATCTGTTACAAACTAAGAATCAAGAATATGAAAGAAGAGATAGATTTAATTCAATAAATAACAACGGTTTGCAGAGAAAACTCTCCGAGTGTTTCCCCTTCAACGCTTGTAAGTTGGACAGATAGTGATCTGCCCATTACCATTTATAGGAGAAGGCCCTGTTGGCCCAACTATAAATAATGAAGGTCTAATAGTGCAAAAGAGAAAGAAAGGAAACAATTTGGTTAAGGGGGAGAAAAATAACAATGGCAACAGGTGGCAATGAGGGATTGGAGGAAGGTAAAACTAAGGGAAATTAAGGGAATATTCATACTGAGGAGCGTCACTGAAAGTTAATATGGCAATGAGTAGACGGACTGTCCCAGTAGTCAGGCAAAGAAAATGTTAGGAATGAATTTAAGGAGCATCTAAAATAGAAAAAACCTCTACAGGTTTATTATAGAAAGAAAAAAAGAGGAAGGTTCATTATAAATAATAGTTGACTGGGTCAAGAGGTTAGTTATTTTTGTTAAGTAGGATTTCTTTCTCTTTAGTGCGGGGTGATTGGTGATTTTTTTGTTTTACTGGTTTTTTTCTATTGAGAAAGGGAGAGTGCTCTCCTTTTGGGCGTATATTTTGTATACCTTTGTTCTTGAAAGAGTATGGTTGATAATCAATACAGAAGTTACACAGTTTTTTACTCTCTTGTTGTGTCATTGTGTTGTTCTTTGTTAGGATTCTATTATCTTTTTCTTTTTGTTTAAAGATATTCCTAACATAAAATGTGACGAGGGAAAGGAGACAGCTGTCCCTTTTGTTTCTGTTTTTCACATTTTCTAAGTGTATCTTCTCCTACTCTCTGCTATGATCTCTCCTGAAAAGGTTAACTGTTTTATCAACAAAACAGGGCTATGATTACAAGTTCGTATCACATCACACACACTGAGCTCTTTTATATTTTTTCAAATAGTGTAGTTTTTCTCCCAATATTATCACCGATGAATTTCACTTGTGCATCTTTGTAGGCAATTTCAATGTTTCTTGTGTCCTCTGCTATCATCTGTCCATTGGACGAGCGACTCAGCAACAACTTATCAATACTAGGAACTATTATGTAAGCATTTACTTGTTGCTATGAGTCTAGTGCCATATGTCTTAGCAAAATCAACCTAGCTTTTTTATCCACAATAAAAATTAGGTGACAATTACTCGATGCTATAGGAAATAGAGAGACGTTGAACTAAAACCGTGTGATTGAGACGGGACGGGTGCTTTATCTCTATTGAGAAAACAAATCAATACAATAAATAAAGGAGATATGATATCCTCTAATAATAATGATTTGATATATATGATCTAGATATTTCTGATTATAACAAATTATAAAAAAATATTCCTAATTATATATGATCTATGCATTATTTCTATAATTATAACACTCTCTTAAGCTAGAGCATATAAATCATATGTGATTGTTAACATAAAGTAAAAAGAGATATAGGATTAATCCCTTCTGTATACTGAACTCATAGGGTTATATATTCATAGATACAAATAATACAAAATATATCGGTTAAGCCCATTACGTCTAACACTACCACTCAAACTGGTGCATATAAATCGTATGTACTAGGCTTGTTACAAATATAATCAATTTTAGGTCCCTATAAATATTTAGTGAAAATATCTGCTAATTGATTATTCGAATTAAAAAACTCAGTCTTGATGCCTCCAGTTACAATATCTTTTCGAATAAAATGGTAATCAATCTCAATATTTTTGGTCCTTTCCTGAAAGATGGGATTTGAGATAACATGAAGAACATCCTGATTATCACATATAAGTGGGTCATTTTAGTGACCTCTCCAAATTGCAATTTTTTAAGTAACTGTTTAAGCCAAATAAACTCACAAGTAGTTGAGGCCATAACCTTATATCCTGTTTTTGCATTAGATCTCGCCACAACATTTTGATTCTTGCTTTTCCAAGAGATCAAAGTATCACCAATGGAAACACAATATTCATTAGTAGATCTTCTATCAGAAAGAGATCCCGGCCAATCAATGTCTGAATAACATACAACTTTAGTATGGTTATTGTGACCATATAGCAAACCTTTTCCAGGAGAACCTTTAATGTACTTCAATATATGAAGAATTGCATTCCAATGATCTATACAAGGAGATTAAGAAATTGACTCACCACAATGACTACAAAGGCAATATCAGGACAAGTAACATCCCCAGTTACCTTATCAAATTTCTATGTCATGACGTTTAATATATACATTGTTGTGTGATTAGGATATAATTATTCCATAATTAGTGCAGATTCCATTTTCTATTTATTAGGACATATTTGATATCTTTTGGTGACTATCGACTACCGTCGTTGACCACCAACCACTGTTGACTGCCACCGGAAAAAAATTCCAACGAGTTTTGTGAACAAGACCTTTACCATTAGAGCCGGATTTCGCCAATCTGCAAAGCTCAGTCGGTTTTGAGCTCTCTTGGACTCCCTTAGTAAGACATTTAGCTCTTGTTCCTTACCATGAGTGGTAAAAGTTCTAGCTTCTTATCCTTTAATGTTTCTGGTACTGAGAATATTTGGATTATAGACTCTGATGTTATGGACCATATGACACCTCATTTCTCTTATTTTTCATCCTACACTGCTTTATTTGGTAACCAAAATATTATTATTGCTAATGGTTCCAATATCCCCGTTACTGGTTGTGGTTCGTAACATCCACTTTCAACCTTCCTTTCTTTTAAAAAATCTGTTTCATGTTTCCAAACTATCTAATAACCTCTTGTTTATTCATAAGGTTGCCCAAGATTTAAATTGTGCAGTGGTATTTTTTCATTCCCATTGTGTATTTCAAGATTGTCAAAGGGAAGACGATTGGAATTGCTAAAGAGCAGGCGGGTTATACTACTTATAGCATGAAGGAAATAAAAAGTGTGCCAGAATGCAAACACTCACTTCTAATGTTCAGCCAGACTCTGATCCTCTCTCTCATATATGGCTTCAACACAGACGTCTTGGTCATGCAGTAAGTAGTATAACCCGCTCTGCTCTTTAGTAATTCCAATCGTCTTCTTTGTGGCAAGATCCTGGAAAACACAATGGGAATGGAAAAATATCATTGCACAATTTAAATTTTGGGTAAACTTATGAATAGACAACAGGTTATTAGTAGTTTTGAAACATGAAACACATATTTTTAAAATAAAGGAAGGTGGATGTTACCACAACCAATAACGGGGATATTGGAATCATTAGCAACAATAATATGTTGGTTTCTAGATAAAGCAGTGTATGGTGAAAAATAAAAGGAATGAGGTGTCATATGGATAGTAGCACCAGAGTCTATAATCCAGATATTCTCAGTGCTAAGCATTAAAGGATAAGAAGCTAGAATGCTTACCATTCATGGTTAAGGAACAAGAGCTGGATGTCGAAGGGAGTCCATGAGAGCTCAAAAACGAATGAGCTTTGGAGATCGGTGAAATTCAGTTCTAATGTTAGTGATCCGGTTCACAAAACTCGCAGGAAAATAATTTTTCCAGCGGCAGTGGGTGGTCAATGAAAAAAAGGTTGTAGCAATGAAGGTTGCAGCAATGAAGTCTACCTAGAAAAAAGGTTACGGGAATGAAAGCTGCCCGGAAAAATTGCAGAAGCAAAGACTCCCAAGATCGGGAGCTTTGATGCCAAGTTAAAAGAAAAAGATTGAATATATCTCTGAATGTATTTACAAATGTGATTACAAGTCTAAATTTACAATCTAATAGATAAAGCAAGAAATAATAGATAATTAAAGCTATACAAATCAAATCACCAAAAGATATCAAATTTGTCATAAAAAATGGAAAACGGAATCTGCACTAATCATGAAATAATTTTCTCCTAATCACTAATAACCAAGGAGTCAGTTTTCAACTGCTCTATATACAATATTCACGCACGAGAACATTATTATAGAATTGCAACATTAAGCAATTGACACTATTAGGTAATGAAATATGATGATGTTTTGCCTAATTCAATAATCACATTTAAAATGCCTTTACTTTAAAAGTTAGAATAATTCCTTTATTATTTATTAACATGAAAGTAGATGATAACTTGAAGATGTTCCTAGTATTTTATATTTTCTAGAAGATTGACGCAAGGAAGGAGCATTTTTCCTTTATATTATTCCACAGGTATATATTCTCTTTTGCAATTGGCGCTGGACCCGTAACTGGCATCATTATATCAGAGCTTAGCAGTACTAGGACACGAGGGAAAATCATGGGATTCAGTTTTTCTACCCATTGGGTGTGTATTGAAACCTTTCCTCCATTGAAAGCTTTTTCATGTCAATTTAGTTGGTAAATGTGATGGAATTTTTCTGGCTTCTTATTTTAATTTGTCCTTTATATCTAGGTGTGCAATTTTGTGGTGGGGTTATTCTTCCTTGAGTTAGTGGAGAAATTTGGAGTTGCACCTATATATGCCAGCTTTGGAGCAGTTTCCCTGTCAGCTGCAACATTTTCCTATTACTTCATAGTAGAAACAAAGGGTCGGTCTTTAGAAGAAATTGAACGATCCTTAAATGTGAAAGCTTGAACCAATGAATCTTATGGTGCACCAATCCATTTATTTGGGAAGGTTTTATTTTGGGGTTAAGCATCAGTATCAGCTTAACTGATACCAAGATGTTTGAAGACTGATATCATGATGTAATATAAACAACATAATACAAGTCTTGGAGCAGAGGTTTTAAGACCAAAATTGCTTAGAAATCGATGAGATATATTTGATTTTATGTGAATTTATTTGTTTGAGATCATGATTTGTATATGTATATTATATTATCCATAAATTATTGACAGCTTACCTGTCTTGTGTTTTCTATGTAACTTTTTGTTGAGATCGTACCTTGTGAGAGATGATTAGGTCGAAGTGGTAGTTATAGACGAACACAAGGATTTTTTATTTTTTTTAGGTGTGTATGCCTATGTAGTTTATGAATACTTTGGTGATATAAACACTTTGTGTTGAAGATGGGAGCTTTGATGAATCAAATCTACATGAAGCATGAAGCTGTGCTGTTTTCTGGGTTTGGGTTTAGATTAGGTTGTTTAGAATCTATGTTAAGATCAGTTATAATTCTTATACAAAGATTGATCAATCAGTTTTAAAAGAAACAAAGTGTTTTTCCATGCAAAGAGAAGACAACCATTTGAATTGTCGAGATAATCGATTATTTGTCACTTAGCTGGTAATGAGGTTTTGAAACTGTTTTTTTTTTAATTGGTTTTATAACTACCTAACCCATTCAACCGGTTAAATCGTGGTTTCAACAGGTTAAATGAGTGTTGTGCTAACAGTTTTTTAAAACCTGTTTCAACTATTTTAAATGAGATCAAAATTGATTTGACTTTGTTTTGTTGCCTTAAACGGCTAAATTTCAAATGCTATAAATATAGCCTTCTTTCAAATGATTAATACGAATGAAAGAGAGAAGTTTTTACAC
>Ga0123342_1011080_pt1 | contig 10034 bp, 8 predicted proteins | sample Turbeawhitnodule_FD_89960 | JGI IMG/M metagenome (GOLD analysis project Ga0123342, IMG submission 89960) | Root nodule microbial communities of legume samples collected from Mexico - Turtle bean Mexico white nodule | ecosystem: Host-associated > Plants > Roots > Nodule | place: Mexico: Nepantla...
ATTATATTTATGTTAAGATATATATTTTATATATATATATATATATATATATATATATATATATATATATATATATATATATATATAATGTATGCGTAATTCTTGCTGTAATTAAGTTATTTTTTATCAACAATAAATATAAGGAAACAGAATATCTGAGGAATGTTACAGCTTGTATAAAAAAAACTAATAAAACTAATTGGTCTCTTACCAGTGTACAAAATAGATTGAAACTAATTATGTTGATCATGTTCAAAGATTTATTTCACTCGTAATTACAATAACATGATTTATTCTTGAGCCATAAAAAAAACATACAATTAAACTCTTCAAATACCACATAATACACTACAAAAAAATCATGAAATAAAAACCAATTTTTAGAGACCAAAATAATTAGTTGCAATAGAAACTAAAATAGAGACCATTTTATAAACTAAAAAAAAATGGTTTCTAAATTAGTTTATATTATTTTCTATTATTGTTAAATAGTTTCTAAATTGGTATCTAATTAGCAACTAAGGTTTTAGATGCCAATTATTTAGTTTCTAAATTTGGTCTCTAAAACCTTGGTTGCTAATTAGATACAAATTTACAAACTATTTAACAATAATATAAAATAATTTAGAAACCAAATTTCATTTTAGTTTCTAAAATAGTCTCTAATTTAGTTACTATTGCAACTAATTATTTTGGTTTCTAGAAATTGGTTTCTACTTCATGATTTTCTTGTAGTGATAACTATGATATACCATTTATGAAGCTCGGACACTCTTCTTAAATGGCATATCGGTGTCCGATACTCGTATCAGATATCGACACTAGTATGATACCTGTAGGACACGTATCCGTGAAGTGTCTCATTCAAAAAGTATTTATTCGATTTTTGACAATTCGCTAATACAATTTTAAAAATAAAAAATACGTTAATTTTCTAAAAATTCAAACTTTATTGTATAAATTGTTATTATGATATAAAAATAAGAAACAAAACCTTGTGAACCAGTCATAAAAACATCTTTCTGCTCCAAAAAATAATCTGAAACATATTTGTGCATATAAATCTTTATTTTCAATTTATATAATTCATAATTATATAATATATAGATTTGTGTCCCTGTCCTACATTTTAAAAAATTTATGTATATCTATGTCCATATCCGTATCGTATCAGTGTCCGTATCAATGTGTATACCATACTCTCTGAAATTAGTTATATAACTAAGTCTCTTTTTATACCTTCAACAAATTTCATAGAAGAAATAAAGAGTAAGACTCATTTAGTAAAAGTTTCATGCTGAAATGAATGGAAAGTAATAGTGTGAGTCTTGAAATCCATAATTTAATGCAATATAGTTTGTGATACTTTTAATATTTTAAAAAATGGTTAATTAAAATGATATTATTATTTTCTGATAGTTTCTATATATCCAACAGACAATATATCATAAAATGAACAAATTTTATATTTTTCAATGATTGAAATCGCTAAAAATATATCACGTGAAATTCTTTTTTGTGCTTTTGAGCATTTAGAAAATTATATTTAAAAAAATCAATTATTTACAGTATAAAATATTTATATTTCTATTTCTATTTTTTTTTGGGCTTATTCTCACATATATTTCTTTTTCTTTTCAACCCAATCCTTTATTTATTTTTCTCACTAGCAAACACCCTCCGGTTGAGGTGAATTACTTAAGTAGGTGAAAAAAACCCTAATTTATAACTATTATACCAAAGACTTTATAATTTTTTTCATTAAATACTTTTACCTTTTTTATTAATTAATTAGTATTCTTCTATTTAACTTCTCTCATTGGTACATTTTTTTAAATACAGATAGGCTGAAGATGCCTAGTTTTTTTATATACATTAAATTAAAATTGTTCAGAAAAACTATATAAAATGTGCTGTTAAAAAATACTTCCTCTTTCTTTCTTCTTCAGAATCTAAAGTAATTAAAAAAATTGCCCACAACAGTAGGAGGCCACAAGTGCAGGCGTAGGTCTCCCGCGCACTGTTCTTTAGCTTGTGAGCTCTATATAAGGCCTCGATTCTGTCAAAGCAACTCAATTCATACATCAAAACCCAAATCATTCTTCAACACTGCTTCTTAATTATTACTTTGGTTTTTAGCCTTCCAAATATGGCACAAAACAAGTTCATGGTGTCTTTCATTTTGGTGGCATTAATAATTTCGTGGCAGGGATTCCAGTCCATTGAAGGAAGGCATCTGAAATCGGAAGAAACCATGCATACACGCATTTTGGCCACAAATGTGGCGCCGCTTGATGCGGATGTTTCTCCACCAACGCCACCCTCTGCGGCGGTTCCAGGTCGCGACGTTGATAGTTTTCGACCCACCGAACCCGGTCACAGCCCCGGAGTTGGACACTCCGTTCACAACTAAATGTATGTGGATGATTTGAATTTCCCTGTTTATTTTTGTTACGAAGAAGGAGAGGGAAATAAAATCTGGAAAGCACTGTAGCTAGTAATGGTTAATATATATCTTCGCAGCTTGTGTGGATTAGTGTTAGAGATGCTGTTGTTCTAGATTTAGACATAGCTGCTAAAAATTTATTATTACATATGTACTTAATATTACTAATTTTATAATGTTTAGTATTATTGTCTCACCCTTAATATTTTTTTTTTATAGTTTTGTAAGTTTTTTGAATTATTTTTAGAATATATATCACATCTCATAAGACAAAATACAACTATTTTTACAATGAGCGAAAACTGCTTCACAATACCAAAATCATCTCTTTCACTTATATATTTATTAGAATTTTTTCCTCCTTAATGTTTTGACACTCCAGTATGTCTTTTTTCCTTTTGTCTAGTCACCCGATTGATGGTATGCCTCTAATAATACTATGTTATTCTATATAGCACAAATACTGATACAACACGGATACGGAGATATGTAAAATCTAAAAAATGTAAGATACGGGGACATGGATCTATATATTATATAATTATGAATTATATAAATTGACAATAAAGATTTATGTGCACAAGTATGTTCTAAATTATTTTTTAGAGCATAAAGATGTTTTTCATGACTGGTTCACAAGAATTTGTTTATTATTTTTATAATCATAATAACAATTTATACAATAAAGAAAATTAATGTATTTTTCCTCTTTAAAATTGTGTTAGAACCGTACTAGAATTGTCAGAAATCTAACAAATACTTTTTGAATTGAACACTTCACGGATACGTATTCTACAAGTATCATACGAATGTCGGTGTCCGATATTCGTATCGGACACCGACAGACCATTTAAGAGGAGTGTCCGAGTTTCATAGAGCTCATGTATTAAGATAAGTTAGCAAATAAATAGACAAGGTAATAAAAACATAATAGATATCATAACACTTGGCCTATTTTTAATATTTTAATGATTTTTTTATCTGATTAATTTTCTAACTCATCATAATATTAAATTAACATCTGATTTAGTACTTAAACACCTAACATTAACCTTAAACCTTAATATTAATATAATATTATTGTAGTTTGGATTGTAATTTATAATCATACTCGTTTATAAGGTTGGATATGTATTAAGGAGTGGAAGTATAGAGATTTAAAATAAAAGTTTTAAAAAAATGAGTATGTTTAGATTGAGATATATTAAACGGGATATGTAAGAAAAAATGATTGAGATTTAAGAGTCACCTCATAATTGTATAGAAATTTTTTAATTTTTTAAAAATATCTAAAATAAAAATTTACAAATTTACCCTTATCTTTAAAATATTCGAATAATAAAATATAATGTATTTTTTTTATATATTTAAATTAATTAAAATTTTGCAAATTATTTTCAAATAGCGTTGAATAATTATTTTTAATTAATTATCTATGTGACTTTCATTGTTTTTCATATGGAAAAAAGAATCATCATAAAGCTACTCACTCACATGTAAATACTCTTACACCCATGAAAACAAACACCCAACTTACTCTCTCTTCCATCCTTACAAATAATAAAATTATGGAAAGAAACACCATGTAAATGTACATCGATCACAGGTTCAAAGGTTTTTAGGTATGCTTATTGGAAGAGGATGTGTATGGATTTGAGAAAATAGATGTATGATGAAAGTCGATTAATGATAGTGAATGAATTTTGAATTATTTTTTTAAATAGGTAAAATATAAGATTACAAATTTACTTTATCTTTAAAAATATTTGAATAATAAGATATGAGATATTTTTGTATTGATTTGAGTTAATTAAAAAATTTTAAATTATTTTTGATAGGTTGAATAACTATTTTCATAATACAATACGAGTTACTTGACGAAAAATATTCAGATGTAAAATTATCAATATATGTCAAATTGTAAAAATTTATATAGAAATAAATAATATAAATGTTTATAAATTTAAAAAGTATAATTATAATATAATTTTGTATTATAAATAGTATTATTTATATAATTTATTTAATATAAATAACTATATATGTTTATGTTATATTAAAATTTAATTATATTATAATTTTATTAATAATATCATTAAATATTTGTGTTAGTTAAATGTATGTAATAATTAATATTTTATTTAAATAATTTTAATATTATTTCATTTATATTATATTATATTATATATATATATATAAACTATACAATGAAATCATCTGTTTACATGATTTTTCACAAAGTTCTTTGAATTTGAAGTTCTTTGCATCTGAAGAGGATTTCTAAAACATAAAATCTCTACAACCAACATTCAATTAAGAAAAAATAATACTAATATAATTTTATTAAGTTTAGTGTAAAAATATTAATTATTACATCATCAATTATTTTATAAAAAAAAATATCAATTCAACTATTGAACTAATATTATGAAAAAATCATTAAATAAAAAATTATTTTAAAAGTAAAAAACAATTAGTTTTTATATTTATTAAATTAAATATTATCTTAAAGATTAAAAAATTATTATATCTAAATTAATTTTATTATTAATAAAAAAAGTATATATTATTATATACATATTTTTTAAAAAAATTAATTATCATTAAATACTACAAAAAGTTATATATTGTCGATAACAGTTTTATAGGAAGTCTATTCCATCCTTAATCAATATTTGTGTTTTATGTCAATAAAGATTGAAATTTGATAACTTTCCAAATATAGTAATATTAAATAATTTAAAAACAAAAATCAATCGAACTTATAGTGCCATTTAATTATTACTTTTGGAAAAGAATAATGTAATATTAAAATATCTCATTTATAAAGTAAAATACTTTATGTACTATATATGAATAAATAAATAAGTCATTAGGGTAAGTAGTGGGACAGTGGCATGATTAATTATAATATTATTTTCTCCTTAACATACTTTACCTAATTATTCGAAAAGAATAGCTGATCCCATGTGTTCTGTTCTGTGGAGAAATATGAGTAAACTAGGAGTTCCCCGGTACGAGGAGCCATCCTTCTCGAAGTTTGTGTCGATTATTTCCCACCATCCGGGATAAATTATATAAATTTTGTTTTGAATGGTAATAAATAAGAGATAAAAAGAAATTTAATTGATCTAAATTAATAGTATTTTTACGGATGAATATTTAATTTATTTCTACAAATTACATTGAAAAATAAAGATAAGTTTTTGAAATATTTTTAAAAAAATGTGAAATGAATTAAGAGTCACAAGCAAATATTTTAACTTCAAAATAATTATCTAATAAAATTAAATGCCATGACTTTTAGAAAAGTATGAAAGTAGACATTTGTGTTCATAACTGATCAAAAGCTACACAATAATGGTATTATTACAAAGTGGACTTCACTTTGTGTATGGAATAAGATGTAATGAGTGGTCTGACGCCTGACAGCGGATGATGATACGATAAGTCCAATAAACATTAATTATGATAGACTTTAAATGACTCTGATACCATATTATAGAGTAGACTTTAAGCCTAACTTAATCTCATAAAACTAATTAATGAAGTAAAGTTTACATCCATTTATATACAATGAAATATTCTCATCTCTAATCGATGTAGATTAACACGAAAACACTAAAAATACCCAAAGATTCCTGGACCTATCATCATATCATTTCCATTTGCATAAGCCTCACTAAAAAGCCCCTCACAATTACTTCCTTGTTCTCTAATGAACATAGGTGACTTTCAGAGCATGCACAAATATTTTACCATTTTTGTTGTACTAGTTGCCTGCCATGGTTCTCTTTTCAGGCATGGAAGGCACATTAAACCACTGGGACCAACGCTCATTGCTAAACGGAAACCCTACACTGGCCTCACTCAGAGCCACCATTATGTTCCTGTTCCTTCAGAAGATCAACTTACAGTAACTGAGGCACTAATTGCACAGAATTACGAATTTGCTGATGTTGATTGTGGAGGTTCAGGTGCAGACTATGCAAATTCCTCTCGACCCACTACTCCAGGAAACAGTTCTGGTGTGGTGTTGGTCACAAAAAGGTTGAAGGAAAGGATAATAAAGACGTAAAAGTGACGCGCATATTTGTTCTTGGTCCACATTTAATGTTTCTGTGGCCGAAGGATCATTTGAAAACGATTTAATACCCACAAACCCAGGTCACAGTCCTGATGTTGACCATGTTAAAGCAAAACTCATAATTAATTAGTATTATACTCTATTGACTTTTGGATATTTTATTAGATTTTTTATAAGATTTAGTTTGATTTAATATTATTTTTAATATAATATAGATATATTATTTATTTTTGTTAAAAAAATTCAATATTTTACAAATATAATAAATAATTAAAAATTAAATTGTGTCACAATTTATATATATATATATATATATATATTGTTTATCACAAACAAACAAAATTGTTTTAAAGATAATTTGTGGAGTTGAAAATCTTTGAACTCTCAAATTTGAATGAAGTTAGGATAACAAAAAGCATTACAAAATTATATGATAAAACGTGTTGTTGTTATGAATATAGTAGATTTAAATTTGCTACAAAATTGAAGGATAGAAAGTGTTAATTATTTGCTAAGAATATTATACCAGAATTAAAGATAGAGAAACATGGGGTAAAAAGGTGATAATGTAATGAATTTTGTTAATAAAGAAAGTTTCGATTAGAGATGAAAATCAGATTAGAGATGAAAATCAATTTCACGTGCAGGTCGAAAAATATATTTAATCATATAAAATGATATTGCTACGTAAATAACTAATAACTTTTATTGTTTTTATTGAAAATATGTTGGATAATAAGGTCGACATGCTCTCAGATGAATTCCATGTCATCGCCTACAACAACCTAGTGATCATCGCTATCATTACCAATGAGGTAGGTGACATCGACCATTTCTTGTTATCTAACACGTTTTCAATAAGAAATTGCTTGTCATTTTATTAGCCGCAGTATAATTTATATTCACCACAAAATATCATATTTCTTAAGATTGGACAACTAAGTAAGATGATTTAATAAGATAACAATCACATCTCAATAAAATTAAAGGATAATAATAAAAGTTTAGATACTCAATACATATATTTTTTAATAAAAAATCAATTAAAAGTACTAAGTAACCAAAAATGTGAGAGACATATAGTTGTATATATCTTCGTTCTAATAGTGAATGAAAAAAAAATAAAAAATTAAGACAAGTAACAAGAAAAATCATTGAATAGTAACTAATTTGAATACAAAAAATAATTAGTCATTGTATTGACTAAGTTAGGTATTATGTTATAAACTAAAAAAAACATTGGTATCTAAAATAATTTTTATTATTAATACAATTTTATAAAGTATTTTTTAAATTGGTATCTAGCATTTTCTACCAATATTTTAGCTACTAATTACTTTATATTTTAAATTAATCTTTAATTATAAATTAGTGATTAATTTAGAATATAAAATAGTTAGTAGCTAATACTAGAAACCAATTTTTTTTATATAAAAAACTTTCATGTTAGGCATCACTATGTTACTTGACATCTCAGCTAGTCTGACACCTCAAGTAACAACAATCGTTTGTCATCACATAAAAAAAAATATTATTAAAAAAAGAAAAAAAAGAAAGAAAATACAAAAATATGGGAAACTAGACCAAAACCCATATGTTAACAAAAACGATACATAGGTAGACTATACTTATTAATAAAGAATTTTAAGAACAGACTAGATGAAAGTCTATTATACCAATGAAAGGATTTTATATGAATAAATCATAAATTAGCCAACTTATCAGCACACGCATTCTTTTCACGAAAAATATGAGTAACCATAAACCTGATTTTTGCACAGTAATCAAGACAAGTATTCCATCGATTACGAAACATCAAAAGAACATTTGTCCTAGCTGTAAACGTAGCACAAACCAAGGCAGAGTCACATTCCAGCCAAACATTAGTAAGTCTCAACTTTTGAGTTTCCTCCAAAGCATATATAACTTCATAAAATTCAGCAACCAAAGCAGTTTGAACGTCAAAAAATGCAGAGAAAGCTCCAATAAACTCCCTCATACTCCCACGGAAAATACTTCCACAAGTGGCAATACCTAGATAACCCCTAGCAGCCCCATCAGCTTTAATTTTAACCTAGCCTGGTGAAGGAAACTCCCATCTAACAGGAAGAGGACGAAGAACTTTACCAGTACAAGTATTAATACCAAAAAACTGAATCACAATGGAATCCATCATATCATTCTTCATTGAAGCTTTATACGAATTTTCCACTAGACAAGTTAAATTTTTAATAACTGAAATAGCCCTAAAAACTTCAATCTTATCCTTAAAATGAGCATAATTTCTCATACGCCATAGCATCCAAATAGAAAAAGTTATCACAACAAGCTTAATCAATTTAACCAAAGGACTACCATCACTCTTAATAAAAGAAAGAAGATCATCCTTATTAGAGAAATGAGAAGTAGAAAAAATCTGTCGAACCCAACTCCAAATATACAAAGCATTAGGTCATTCAAAAAATAAATGATGAATAGATTCTTCATGCTTTTCACAAAGCGTACACATGGAACAAATATGGAGACCTTTATTTTAAATATGTTGATCTGTAGGAAGTCGCCCATGAAAAACTTTTCAAAGGACAAGAGTTTTGGAAGGTGGGATATCTGAAGACCAAATAAATTTACCCTAACCACAGGGAACTCCTGGTTCCAAGAAAAAAGTCCTAGCCGATTTAAGAGTGAACCGAACACACTCATCTAGAATCCAATTAGGAACATCATGATCCGCCTTAACCATTATATGACTAAAAAGATTAGGCATCATCCGTAAAGACAACGGAATATTCCAATCACGACCTGTCCAAAACTGATAAACTGTATCTAGAATGCTAATATCATTAGATAACCCTGCAATATGTGTTAAAGAAGTAGTATAACACCATTTATCATTCCAGAAATTAATAAAAGTACGTGTAACAACAGTCCAAAAAGTATAATCAAGTATAGTAGAATAAAACTACTTAATCTCAGACTAAATAGATGATGATCTATAAACTTTTTAAATCGTATTAGATACCAATTTAAAAACTAATTTAGATATCAATAATTATTTAATTTATATAATTATTTTTAATTTCTTAGATGTTTAATGATTTTTATTATAATATGATTCAATAAATAAGTTTAACATACTTAGGGGATGTGCTCCTCAATCCAGCCACCAAGCTCACAAGGGCTGATTGTGTACGGTAATGCATCCCCTCATGTTTTCTCTTGCTTGTCATAAAAAAAAAGTTTAACAAACTTACCATTAATAAATTATTTTAGATTTTAAATAATATTTTATTTAATATCTCACTTTTCAGTTTTAAACAGATTATTTAATTATTTTTGTCGAAATATAATCTCCAAGATATTACTAAATCTGTACTATATTTTCAAGATAATATATATATATATATATATATATATATATATATATATATATATATTTTATTATACTTTTTTATATAAAAAAATACATATATAATATATAATTGTATATTTTTTCTGTTTTTA
>Ga0123342_1011081_pt1 | contig 10033 bp, 6 predicted proteins | sample Turbeawhitnodule_FD_89960 | JGI IMG/M metagenome (GOLD analysis project Ga0123342, IMG submission 89960) | Root nodule microbial communities of legume samples collected from Mexico - Turtle bean Mexico white nodule | ecosystem: Host-associated > Plants > Roots > Nodule | place: Mexico: Nepantla...
AAATGATTTAACTGTTTACGCTCCAGTCATTAAATGCTTTGACCAATCTTTTAATGCAATTTAAGAGTTTGTTAAGATTTGATAACAAACTACATCTTTGAATATATTCAGAAAAACAGATTTGAGAAACAATCTTTTACAAGTTTTTGCTAAGAGTTTTTTAGTTTTTCAAAGAGCTGAGATTGCTGAGAGTTTGTGATTGATCAAAGTTTGTGGAATAGGATTCTGCTTGTATTGATTTCATATTATCTTCTGTAACAAGTGTAATCCTTGTACTCTGTGAAACAAGCTTTTGTTTCTGTGTTTGCTGAGATTGGCTGTGTGTTCTTGAGGGGATCAAGATCAACAATCTTAGTGTTGGTGTGTTGGCCAAGAAGAGTGTGTGCCTTGAGGTGTTCAAGGTCACTTTCTTGGTTGTGATGTAAGTGATCAAGTTGTGACTGCTTAGTGGATTTCCTCAGGATTTCTGAGAAGACTGGATGTAGCTCTGGATTTGGAGTGAACTAGTATAAACATCTGTGTGCAATCTCTCTATCCCTAACTCTTTAAATTCAGTTTTGATATTAGTTAACTAGTATAAACAACTGATTGTTTCGGTAAAACAACCGATTGTTTTTACAAGTGTTGTGACTTTTGCTTTATGTTTTGAAAAACTGATTTCTTAATCAAGGTTTTCTTGAAGTAATTTCATTCAAAGCTTAAAAGTTTGCAAAAACCCTCTTTAAACAATTCACCCCCCCCCCCAGTTTAAAGCCATATTTTCTAACATATGCTACTAGAGTACCTTATGTATATACTTTCCTCCATTTTGAGAGATTGTCTATTTTCAGTGTTTTGCGGAGTATTCACTACCTCAGCCATTGTTATCTTGGAAAAATCCTAGCTATTTTAGAGAGGAGATTTTTTACTCAAACCTTAGGAAGGCAAACTAAGATTTTTTTTCATTACATGTTGATCACGTAGTTGTTCACCAAACAAAACCTTATACGTGTGACCAACAGTATGTAAATTAACTTCTTAACAAAAAATTTATCCTTCGTTCTAACATCTTCAAACTCTCTTTTCAAATTTAGAATCTATATATCTCACCAACTTTGAGCTCTCAATTAAGTCTTGATCTTTGCAACCCATAGATGAAAGTTCTCACATAAAAAGGGAAGGTAAAGATAATTGTTGGAGATCTCACATCAATTAGAGATATAATCAAATTAGTGGGTGCAAACCTCACTTTACAAATCAATTTTGTAAAAGGATTAAAGTCCATTTTTTAATATGGTATCAAAGTCTATATTAGCAAGTTTGATAAGCCTATTGTGCCACCTATTATTGTGTCACTATTGGATTACTCATAAATATCTAGTTTAACACTCAAAATGTTCAGTCTTCGGAGTGAGAGGTTGTATTAGAGATCCCACATTAATTAGAGATATAGTCAAATTATAGTATATAAGTGGATGCAAACCTCACTTTACAAGCTGGTTTTGTAAGTTTGAGTTAGGTTTAAAGTCCAGATTTTAAGAGTAAAATGTTGGAGACCATTTTTGTTTTGCAGTTTTTTTGTGTGTGATATTTATTAGGCTTCATATATTATTAGAAGATAATAATCTACAGCCACAAAATGAACTCACATAAAAAATGAACCCTTAGAGTTGATTATATAGGCAAATAAGGCCGAACTACTCATCATACTTTTTCATAAAAAGACAATCATTGCAAAAATTAGCTTCTCCTCTCAAGAGATAGCTTATTGGTGAAAGAAAAACAGAGAACAAAGAGTAAACTGTTTTTTCAGGACGTTGTCAGATGCTACCTATTTTCATTAAATGAGCAACAAATGATGAAGAAGTGGATGCATTGCATGATGAGGAAGAAGCCATCAAATAAAAAGCCCGACATGTGAAAGTTTCATCAGAATGAATAAATATTATCAAATTTGAACAATAGGTAAACTGAAAGAACAAAAACCCCAAGGGGAATTCCCTAACATAAATGTGAGGAAATATAGATATTATAGATTAGTTGAGGATTTCATATCTTTTGTTTTTAGGTGGAGGCTCATGAATAATATGATAAAATCGGTGGAAATGTATAATATGATAAAATCACCAATTTTCATTCTGGTAATTGAAAATCTATGAGTTATATCTTGGTTATGTGCTAGCAAGCAAGGAAGGAAGTGTGCAGAAATTAGCTAACCTTAGAAAGAGATTGTAGGACCTGGGTGACAGTTTCATGTTTGTTACACATATCAGGAAAATCTTTGTACTCAATACCAGCTTGTTGGGCCCACCTCTCCAGGGACTCATAAGAAGCAACAACTAGAGCCACACAGTAATTGTAAAAGGGGTCTGCATAAACCATTATATTATCCACATAATCACATGATGATAGTGCTGCCTCAACCTGTAATTAAGAAAAAAAAAGGAAAGAACAATTAATGTACAACAAGTTGAAAATTTGACTAAAAGTTCTGAAGGCCTAACCTTTCCAAGAGAGACATATTCTCCATGCTGAAGTTTGACAATATCCTTCTTCCTATCTATGATCTCAAGACACCCATCAGAATGGAATTGTCCAATATCGCCAGTATAAAACCAACGCATACCATTCTCATCAACCTGTACCAAGTTAAAAAAATATCAGCAAAGGTAGATTTTGGAGCATTTGAATGAAAATTAAAAAGGAAAGATTAATAGGCATATAATATCACTGAATGTTAGAAAATTACTACCTTGAACACTTCATCAGTTTTTTCTTGATTCTTAAAATAACCAGCAGTCACACTGAACCCCCCAACTACAATCTCTCCCCGTGGCATTGGTTGGTCTGATGTCAGATACCCTCCCTCTTCCCATGAAACAAGCTATACAACCACATTAAAGAAGTCAAGCTCCTCCCATTTAAGGTTCATAAGTGGTACTAACTGCAACTTATATTGTGCACTGAGTTTAATTATGCACAAACATGAGATTGTAATTTGTAATACTTCATGAGTGCTACATAAATGAATGCAATTTTTGTGATTATGTAGGGTTTAGAAGAACACCACATTGATTTTTCATTGGAATATATGAATTACCTTAATGTAGGAACAAGGAAGAGGTGGACCAACACGCCCCACCTTGTGGTCATACCATTCTGAGAATGCAGCCCCTGCAAATGTTTCTGTCAGGCCATATGCTTGCCCAATAGTAGCCCTGTTGACAAGAAAATATATAAAGACAGAATGTTGTCAGAATTCAATCGAGAATAGGAGAAGAAAATGACTGAGAAAAGTATGATTTTATTAACTGATTTTTAATCTGTTACATTACATCACAGAACTTATATCTATGCTTAGGTAAATAATATTCCTAAGAGTTGAGTCTTGAACCAAGATCAATAATGCCCTGCAATCTATATAGCCTGTCTTATCAGTTAGATAAGGCTTTTGCTATTGTTGTTGTATCTTACACAGTTACACTTACTATCAGATTGAAAATCACATTGAAATCAAACTATGCAAAGCAGATAACTTCTTCCAACACCTAGATCCATGAAAAGTTAGTTCTAATAGTATGCAGTATAAAGATGGGACAGGAATCCTTACCCCATGCAGATATTGATAAAGTGTTGTGATTCTTTAGATAAAGGGGCTCCCCCACAAAGCATATAACGGAGTTGTCCTCCAAGTGCTGCACGGATTTTCTTAAAGACAATGGTTTCCCACACCAACTTCTCCAATCCCCAAGCTCCAAGCCAGCTTCCTCTTACAGCACTCAGTCGGCGCTGGTATGCAAAATGAAAAAGATTCTTCACAAGCCCCCCTTTATCCTCAACCTAAGTAAATTATACAAAAGTGAAAGGAAGAGAATAACTATTTAGTTGCCTATATATTGAAATTATTATATTTTCCATATAGATGTATATAAAAAGTGTATCAATAATATATATGATAAAAATAAGATATTAGTTTGATGTAATTGTTGATAGATAGACATAACATATGGAGTAACAAATTATATGGAACATATTTTTTCAATCTAATTGTATATAGACGCTAGGCATGCGTTGAATGAATATATAAAAGTATCCTTTCCACAATATTTGACACGTATAAAGCAATTAACAGCAAGGGAAAGTGACAGAAAAAATGCAAGTTTTTACAATTTGTAAAAAACTATTCATCCAACTAATCCCCCTCTAACTAAATTGTCTCCCTTTAATTCTTTCAAGAAAGAACCCTCTCATATCATCCTAAACATTATTGAACTAAAAGAGTCAATGTTTAGGAGAAACAATTAGAAAAGAGTTCACTATAAATTAATGTATCGAGAACTTTGCTTCTATAGCATAATATGATCCATGTAGCAGGCCTTATCAAGTGGGATAAAGTTGTGCGTTGTTCCCTCTACCTTGTTCAGATCTCTCACAAAAAAAAACCACAATTGTTCTAAAATTATATCAAAACTAAAATGAAATGAGATACTGTGAAACCTAATAAATAGATTCGTTAATCTAGCCGCTATCTCTCGTGGGTTTGTTTGTAAAATTTCATTTGGTGTTGCTAAACCATGTATTCAAATGGTTGGATACCAAAATCAAAACTCAGCCTACAATGAATGCTGTGCTCTTCCTCTTTGCTGATGTATGCTGCTAAACAAGAGTAGCCACGGCATCTGACCATAAACCATCCATGAGCTAAGATTGAGTTAAGTAGTTAACGAATTGGTGAAGTACTATACTATTTTTAGAGTTAGGAAGCAAGCATGCCATTTTCTTTCGAATTTACTTTATACATAAAATGTTAGTTTGATAGTTTGATTCACACCTTTTTTACAACTCCATCTCGAATACGATCGATAATAACAGGTACAGCTGCCAAAAGGGTGGGCTTTAACACATTGGCATCTCCCCTGGTTCCTTTCTTGATTTTACTGGATGAGTCAGTCAAAGTCAGAATAGAGCTGTAACCGATGGCACAACCTGCAGTTAGCATAACAGACTGGCCAACCACAGTAAGTTAGAGTCTTCTTAAGAGATAATATCATCAACTACTTTTACAGTTAGATAGAAGAACACTAAGAGGAAATTACCTCTGCTGCCATTTCAAAAACATGAGCAAGGGGCAAGTATGCCATGTACACATCCTTGCTACCTAAATTTGGAATCACTGTCATAACAGCTGTTGTTGTGGCTACCATGTTCCCATGAGTAATCATAACACCCTGTCAAATCAGAGGAAACCAGGGAACTGAGAATTATTCCAGACAGGAAAATTTTCATTGCATTTATTCAATATCTTAGTATGGTCACCCAAAGTCATTGTTGACAATAAAGTCATACCAACACAAAAGTGCTCATGTTTCTGAACAAAGCACTTTGCAAACATGCATCAATCAAGAATGTGAATAAGAGTTTGTACACACAGAAAGGGACACCTGTTATGTTACAATAGTTGAAGAAGAAACAAACCTTTGGCAGACCTGTACTTCCACTTGTGTACATGATAACCGCAATAGCATTTTTGGAAGGCAAGTTTGATTCAACAGGATTTTCTTTACCAAGTTTCTCAACTTCACTGAAAGATGCAACTGTGCAGTTGCTCAAACTTCCTGAGAAACCATCTTCATCACTGCTATCATCTTCAAAGTAAATTACATTTTTGATAGAGACTAGTCTTGATCTTATTGCGTCCAACTTCCTCAACAACTTGGACTCGCATATCAGAGTAGACACTTCAGTCTGTTCACATCCCAAAGCATAAAGTGAGAAAATGTCTACCACTTTCAGTTTCTATAATCATTCACCATTTTGGATTTCCCTCCTCATCAAATCCAACTATTTTCATCTCGTTATACAGTCTCTAAAATAACTTCTTACCTCGTTTAGCGAATGGACCAAGGCATCTTCACCAAGTGTAGCATAAATAGTAACAACTGTTAGATTCTGCCTGAAGCAACCCTGAAGTTTAGCAAGATTTTCATCACAATGTGTGAATGCACAAGAGTTAAAGCAAATGGAAATGGAATGCTTGAATGAAATGAAGGAAATTTACCTGAAGGGCAATGAGCCACTCAGCCCTTGTGTCAGAGAAAATGGCAACACGGCTATCAACACTGTGCCCTAACTTGATAATTCCAGATGCAAAATTGCACACACAAGCAAACACCTCTTTATAAGTTTTCCATTCATAGTCTCCCAAGTGAACCTTCTCAAACCTTCTGCCATCACTGGATGAAACAAACTCCTTTTGCAGTAATTTTCTTGTTCCAAGAAATGGATTGTGGTTGTATTTTTCACAGGATTGCTCAAACAGATGAGCCATGGTTGGGGCTCCTTCCCAAGGAACTTCAACCAACTCCTTTTTTCGAGCATTACGCACTGCATAACCTTCCTCACCACCAACTTCTACAGCAGCACCTCCATGGTCGTTCCTCACAACCATGCCACTCATACTGTTCAGGCATTTTAACCAAGAGGAACTACTATTTTGATCAACCATTTCCCTTTGTTTGGCAAGATATTCCTCAGTTTATTCAGATGGAGAAATGGAGCACAACACAATCTTGATTTCCTGATTCAAATGGTGCAAGAAAGCATGCAACACAACTTTTGTTCAATGATATCACAATTAGACAACAAAATACACGATCAGTTGAATAATGTAATCAAAATGAAACACAAGAATCTCAATTGATCAAGCAATTGAATGTGATTATCCTATGAGTTTCAACTACAAACAAAAGGGACTGAATTCTTATTTTTAATAATACTTTTTTTTCACAATTGAATTCTTATTTTTAATAATATTTTTTTTTGGGATTAGAACATAATTGTTGTTATTTGAGACGTTGGATTGCAACACGAAAACTTTATATAAAAAAATGATTTCAATTGAAAATCGGAAAGTGTTCCCTTGCCAACTGCCATAATCAATACTTGTATGAATGTTCTTGAGACCAAGTAAACCATTGACCTGGACATATTCAAAGCAAGACTTGAGGTGGGAAACAAAAAATACTTGCATCAAAACCCTGCAAGAAAAGAAAAACTCAAGAAATAAACTAGTCAATCATACAGAAAAATCAACTATTCAATTCAACCATTCAAATTCCAGAAAGTCAACTTTTCAATCATACAAAACTTCAGACAAATGAACTATTCAACATTCAAAATTCCAGAAAATCAACTATTCAATCACACAAAATTCAGAGAAATGAACTACTCCACCATATAATACCAATAAAGTATACTGTATTAGCCAAATTTGGAATCAAAATTCATTATGTTGGAAGAATTGGTTAGTTGCATCCAGCAGAACTCATGGTGTCTTTTAATCCTACTTGTAACCTATGAAGTTCGGACATACCTCTTAAATGGTGTGTTCACACGAACATCGATACTAGTAGGACACTTGTAAGATATGTATCCGTCCTATTCAAAAAAATATTTGTTTGATTTCTGAAAATTTTAGTATGGTTCTATCACAATTTTAGAAAAAGAGAATGAATTAATTTTCTAAAAACTCAAATTTATTGTATAAAATTTTAATATGATTATAAAAATAAGGAATAAATCTTTTTGAATCAGTCATGAGAAGCAAACTGAAACATACTAGTGCACATAAATCTTTATTGTTAATTTTATAATTCATAATTATATAAATTATATAATATATAGATCGTGTCCCCGTAGTCTACATGTTAGGAGATTATACGATTATACATATTTGTATGTTCGTATTCGTATCGTATTAGTGTTTCTGTTCGTATCTATGCTACATAGATAAAACCAACTTTTAGTTTTACTTTCACAAGTAATAAAAACTTTACTTAACTTAAAAATTACAATAAATTATTTTTTTTCAACTTTAATTGAGTTCAACTCAGAGTAAATTCCTACGTGGAATTTAAACACACATTTAAGGAAAACGTTTTTATTTTAAAAAATAATGTTGAGTTATTTAGGCATTAGTAATTAAACGTATTTATCTCTTTATTTGTTTTTCTGGTGCCCGAGGAAAGAAAAAAAATATAAATTCGTGTTTGGTTTCTTATCTTATAGAATGTCATTTACTTTTAATTTAAAAAAGTAAGTAAAAAAGTAAAGGAAAATACTTTTATGCAAAGTGAACAAACGTTCAAGGTTTAGAAAATTGAAGATTTCAGTGACAGTGACTCTTGTTTGTTTAAGAAGAAATTAGAGAAGAAAATTGGGTAGAATTTTTGTATTTCTATTGTCTATTTGATTGTGATTTTTTTTAATTATAAGAAAAAAAATCCCCAAATTAGTATGAAATTGGTGAAGATATTTCTTTTCTTTTATTTTCAATTTATGGAATTAAATCATTTTAAACATAAAAAATTAAAAATAATAATAATTAAACAAATAATAAAATAAAATATTTAATAATTGGAGTTAAGCATGCCATATTATCATTGTAAAATTTATATGATATTAATCAATTAAATTATTAATTATATAATTTTAAGATAATTATTCTAAAAACAAAAAATACTTTTATATATCTTTTATATTTTTGTTTTTCTTTAGTATCATCTTTCAATTTCTTTTTTTTTTATTTCATTCTCTTATATTTGACATCTACTTCATTATATTCAGTGGTAAATCTTGACAAAAAAATTTGGGGTTAATCTCACCACTTGTAAGCTTTATTGTTGATTATATTGAATCGATTTGTTTGTACTTATTTTTAAAGGTAAGTACTTTTTTAAAAATAAGTAGACTTTTTTTACAATATTTTCCTAATCTACTGATTTAAAAAAAATTACTTATTTTGATAACCAAATTCTATTTATTTCTTAAATAAGTAATTATTTAAAAAATGAGTATTTTATGTTTAAACAAATTCATTTGTAAGAGTATAGTTCACACTAGTATCATAATTGTGATATTTCAAATATCACTTTAGCAAATTTTAGTGAAAGAAGTTAATTTGGATATACTTAAATAGATTAAATTGGATAAGACTCGCATAAAGCATGTTTTGAATCAAAACTTTATAGTATGACTTTCCATATAATTCTATAACTCCGTTAAATTAAATGAGTGAATTAATAGAAGCAGTTATGTACATCTACCTAATCAACAAACAAAATTGAAACAATTTTTTTCATTATAATTTTAAAACCCGATTAATAATTAATTTCTTAATGGTACAGTTCTTATATCTCCTCTCTTTCATTCAATTTATATAGAAAAGAAACAAGAAAAAATTATTGATAAACTTCTTCATCTACAACTTTCTCTTATTTATTAACATCATGTTTACATGTAAAAGTGTTTAACCCTAATAAAAAATACAAATAACACAAATAAAATAGTTAAATATATATTTTTTAACATATAAAAAAAAGGTTAGATAAAATTAAACATACATAAACATTACATATGTCAACACATTTTTAATCATAATTCACCCAAATAACTTATTCTTAACACTAGATGTATATTATCATAAAATATTCGTGTACCAAATAGTCTAGACATACATGAACTAGAGCTTACTAAGGAAGACTTTCAAAATTCACTCTCTATTAGAAAGAAATCTACCATTAGCAAGTAAGGTGGCAATGGCGACATCTAACTCATAAATAAGGTGTGCAGTATTATAAAATCCTAAGGGACAAGGTAGAAGACCCTGCTACATAGACCACCTACCCGAAAGAAAATATTAATGAATGAATTAAGTGTGTACGTACAAATGCATATGACACAAATACTATTCACTATTTATCTAAAATGACCAAGCATAACTTAAATTTTCACACGGTCAAGACTTTATTCGACTTCTTACAACACATAAGTAATGTGCAACCAAATCTATCTCTAAATATAAATTTGTAACATTTACTGACATAAGTTTATGTAATACATAAACTAATGAAACAATAATAGAAATGAGTATGTGATAAGTGTCTAATTTCAGTAATATTTCATATTAAAATATAGGCACTTATGAGGATTTATTGCTAATTTACATATAAAATAATCCCTAATTTATGAATTTATACATTTTTACATTTTTTAT
>Ga0123342_1011082_pt1 | contig 10031 bp, 7 predicted proteins | sample Turbeawhitnodule_FD_89960 | JGI IMG/M metagenome (GOLD analysis project Ga0123342, IMG submission 89960) | Root nodule microbial communities of legume samples collected from Mexico - Turtle bean Mexico white nodule | ecosystem: Host-associated > Plants > Roots > Nodule | place: Mexico: Nepantla...
CAAATGCACAAAAACCAGCATTCATGCGTGTTATTCTCGTCATCCTTTGATTGTTCCACCATGCTCTATATGATAGTCCTGCTGCCAAATATTCTGATATAGTATATATCTTGTAAATTACGAGAAATGCAACGGAAATACATATACCTTGGTCCTGCATTGAGAGAAAAAACATATACATTGGATACTATATAAAAACAGAGGATTGTATCACTATGTACATGTAAATTTTTGTTCTACACAATCACATATTCTTTAAAAATTGTATTAATATCTTCTTTAAGTAAGTACTTATTACATTAACTACTTTTTTGTACTTTAAAAATTACACCTTCTCATTTTGTTTGTTATTTTTAAATAACACTGTGATGTGTGTGTTCCTATTATTGTTTGATTTAGTTACTTTGTTTCAATATAATTTTTTCAAAAAAACTCACCATGGGCAAGAAAGTGGAATTGGTGATGATTGAATGAGAAAGGAGACATGCATAGCATACTTCAAAGAGTGGCTTAAGGCCCCAATAGTTGATAATCCACATATATGCTAAGCATTGTCTCAAATTAAGCTTAAGGAAAATGGTGCCAAAAACAGGACAGTGCTTGCTAAAGAAGATCTCAAGCAATCCTATGGCCCATCTCTTTTGTTGGGCCATTGCATTTGGGCCACCTCCTGGAGCAAAACCTGTGAAGGCAATTGGGTTTGGTGTACACAATTCTGATCTCCAACCCTTTTCATGTATGACAAATTCTTCCTGCACCATATCAATTTTTTAAATTTCCAAAATTACCCTCCTGCACCATATCAATTTTAACCTCCACCATATCAATTTTTTAAATTTCCAAAACTATCCTTATTCCAAATTAAAAAATTTAAAATAATAATTATAATTGAGAAATAAAACAATACATGTTGGACAAAAAATTCTAAACACAAAATTACAAATACATTCTGGATAAAAAATTTCAGAATTCAAAAATATGTTCTGAAAATTGAAATCCAAAATATTTCAGATAAAAGTTTCAAAAATAATTTTTTCCATTTTTATGTAAGATTATTTTCGTTATTTAGGAGGGATATTGTTGTCATTTTCTAGAATTGATTGGGTGCATGTTGAAATTGATATGGTGGAGGGAGAAATTGCCTTCATGTATTTTCAGTCCAAGGAGTTATATCCAACCCACCTAAAAGTTGCAAAAAATAAAACCCACATCCACTTATAAACAAGAACATATAACATACACAAATTACTTATAAGTTAAAATGGTCTTGATTTGTACATGTTTATAATATTATTATTTTAAAGGAATAACAACAAAGATTACTCTAAATCAAATTATTTAAAAAAGATTTCGGAAAGATTCTCTAGTAATATTATTTATTAAATTGTCTACTAGATTGTTTGTTAAACAGTTTATAATTATTGATTAGACGATCTAATAGTATTGTAGGGTAAATCATTTACACAAATAAACGGCCTAATATTTTAATGATTTTTAAAAAAAACTTGAACTCAATATAAAGTCTAGTTTAATGATTTTGATACATATTTTCCGTAAATATAATATAATAATGTTATTTAACACTATAATGTTTTCTTTCTATTTATCTACACCCACAAAATCAATTTTCACCACTTGTGCATGCATGTTTTGAATTAATTTTAAAGAAAAAACTAATTTTAAGAAAACCCTGTAAAAGGTTGCTTTACCTGTTTGCCCCAGCTAGTACCATGTTCATATCCACAACTTGCAACTTGTGCTGCAATGTCAACTGCGATCGAAATATTAATATCATTAGGCAAATATGTCTTCCCCTCCAAAGCATGAGTGGCTGTTTTCATAATCTCCTTTGAATCTCCAAACTTTTGTTCTAGTTCATCCTTTGATAAATTGTTTCCTGAAAAATTAGCTAGAATGTTCAAACATACGAACAACAATTAAGTTTATTGAGCAAACTATGCATGCTCTACCTAGTACTAAAATTAATCGTTCTCACATTAAGAAGAGTTCTAAAAAATATAAAATAATTGTATAGATCTTTCATGAGAATCTTTATATTCATTTAATGTGTTTAAATTAGTTTATTTTATTTTATTTTCAAACAAACTAGTAAATCAGAACTTTTTTTTTTGTTTTTCTAAAGAGAGTAACACTGTATTAATCTTATTAAAATTTGCCACAATTTGCTTCTCCGTCAAGAAGAATGACATGATTTTTTTTTTAATAATAGTAATAATTATAAAAGAAATAAAAATAACAATAATAAAAATAATAATAACAATTGTAGAAGAGAGTGTTGTGAAGGAAAATGTAGGTACAATATAGCTATTTATAGTAATGATGGAGAAAAACCTTGAATGGATCATGATTTACTTGATGAACTTTGAATTCCAAGACCATTGTATGCATGAGACTTTATTGAACAAGAGGCTTTGATGATTTTCAAATCCAGCTTTAAGACTTAAAGAATTTGTTGTTGTGTGAGTAGTTAGATAGATTTTGAGTTGTTAATTTGCACTTAGTTATGATCCAAGTTAGTATGATTTGAAATCTCTTTTAAAAGTTTTGTTTTTCAAATTTGTGTTAATTTTAATTAGTTTTTTTGTGTTTTAAATTAGTTGAAGTTTTTTTTTTTCAAAGTCTAATGATTACAATGATTTGTTTTCTTTTGTCTTTTATGTAAAGCAAAATCAGTTAGTTTTTGTTTATAAATGGACTGGTTTTTTATGTTTAGTTTTTAATAGAAAATAAAAACAATCAGTTTGTTTTAAAAATCAATAAAGTGATTTCAACATAACTATCTGTTATATTTTTCAAACTACTTTTAAATTCTTTTAACAGATTTCAATTAATGATCAAATTGTTTTAACCTATTTTTAAAGTCTATATAAATACGGTTTTATGATCATTTCAAAAAGAAGAAGATAGTTTATTGAATTTTTTTTTTCAAAAGAGAAGATCAAAGAACTTTTAATGATTCTTGAAGTCTTGGGTCATTGCTTCTGTGTGAAATAGAAATCTAGGTTTTCTATTCTTTTGTTGTTTAACTGTATACAACCTAGGAGTATTCTAATTCTTTCTTTTAATTTTGTATTGTGTGTAAAATAGTTTCAGATAGTGTTTCTAGAAATTGTGGTTTTTGTTGAGAGTGTTGTGTGTTCTTGAAGGGTTCAAGATCCACACTTTTGGCAGTGGTGTAATATGTATTTGATTATTTAGTGAATTCTTAGTGGTGTGCTGGTGAATGAATTTTGTTCTTGGTTAAAAGCGAACCAGTATAATTTTTTCTTTGTGAATCTCTCTTCCCTTACTCTGATAAACTGTTTTAAATATTGTTTTGTGTGTTCCGCGGTTGATTCGTAAAAACAATCGGTTTATATTTTCACATAATTGTTAATATGTTAAATAATCAGTTGAAGAGATAAATTAATTGATTGATTTAACTGATCTTTTCAATCTTCTAGTCTTTGCGAAAACAATTCACCTCCTCCCTCTTGTTTCAACCATACATTCTAACACATATCACTAAATTAAAAATATATATTAATAAAATAAAATAAATAAAATCATACCATTTTCCATTCTATTGGGAAGGTTGCCATAGATAACTTTTCTTCTAAGTAAGCAATTTGTTCCACCGTAGAAAGGTCCTTATAATCCAGCTATTCCAGCAGTCAAGTACTGCATTGTTTTGAGTTTTTTATAAGTAATTAATTGAATTTCAAAACTAGTAAGTCAGTACTAAAAATGCTTAATGTTATATAATACAAAGATTAGTATTTTAATTACAACCACCTTAATAAAAATTGTCATCTAATTTCCAAAAGGATCATCCTTCAATGTAGCATAGAATTGTTGGGGAAATTGAGCAAATGCAACTTCTTTTTCTCCTTTGGAATCAAGCAAAATGCATAACGCATGCAGAAGAACCTTTGGATTGTTTACAATCATGTCACAGTCAACGTTCAAGATAAATGGAGCATTGGTCATCAATCCAGAGAGTCTTGTCTAAAATGTAGTTGGTGAAGTTCAATTAAAAAACCAAAACAAATTAGAGAATAACTGAAAAATTAAAATTTGTGTTGGAAAAAGAAACAAAACATGAATATGCTAGTGCATTCAATAAGCTAGCTTTGTCATTTACATAATAATAACTACATCACTAGCTAATTGAACAAATTAACTAAATTATAACCAAAATCTAAGTATGATAATGATGTCAAGTTTCATAGTGATGCCTAACATGAGAGTTTTTAGAAAAAAATATGATAATAGTTAATTAAAGAGAAAATGTTCTTTAAATAAGAGTGAGTTTCTCACCGACACATTCATTGCACCATCTTTGAAATGATGTGACTGATTTGGCCTTTTCTCTCTAGATATGTATATCAAATGTGACAATTCATCTTCAAGACCTTCCTTGTTCTCCCATATAACCTTACAAATTCATAACAATAAACAATAAACAATTTCTCAAATAAATAGGCCAAAGATTATCTCACTTGATCAAATATATCAACAATGCTTAATTAGTACTATGAATGGTAATAAGTATAGCTACAAAGAGGATCACATAAGGAAATAGTGGGACTAAAGCAATAAGACACATGTAAATGGTGGGCGAATAATGTATAAAACTCAGCCTAAAATAACCAATTCCAAGTTGGTTGATTTTGTGTCATCCAAGAATTGGTATAAGTAACACTAGTATGAGAGATAGTGGGGAGCATAAAGAATGTGATGTCATTTCTCTTTCTTGGGTGGGTTTGAACATTCTTTGTATTACCTTTCTGCATATTTATTTCAATAGTATTCCTTGCAAGGTTCCTTTCATTTTTAAGAAACCTTATTCTTATTCAATGAGAAATTTCAATTCCTAATTGTTTTCTTGATCCTTACAATACCATTTTGTTACATTGGCCCTTTCATTATTCGAACATGGCAAATAATACACATCTTAAGAAACTTTCGATGAACATGTCCAAGATTTTGGACATTTTAGAAGTTGATAGACAAAAAACAAGGCTCGTTTTGAGACTTTGGAAGATAGAATTGATATATTACTGAAGTAGAATCGTGGTAATGATGTGAATCTACATCGAAATGCGAGGGAACTATCTCCGGTGGAGGAAATCCATATCATCCACCTTTCTAAGTACGAAATGTGAAGCTCGATTTTCCTCGCTTTGATGAATCTAAGGTTCTTCCGTGAATCTTCAAGGTTGAGCAAATTTTCAATTATTATAACACTCCAAATTCTCAATAATTACTGCAATTCATATGAAAAAGGGATAGTTCATTGGTTTCAAATAACCAATAAATCTATTCCATTTCTGTCTTGGATTGACTTTAGACGTGCTTTAAAATTATAATTTAGTCCATCTCTTTATGAATGTACTAGATCACCACTATTTGAATTATCATAAGTAGGATGTATGCTTGATTATTATACTCAATTCACTACTTTTGCAAATTGTGTACAAGGAGTCACTAATAAAGCCTTCATTAATTGTTTTGTTAGTGGATTTTAACCGAATATTAATAGCTTAATCCCCTACTACATTACTAAGTTGTGTTTCCTTGACCAAGTTATACAAAGAAAATTATCTTCCTAAACACAAACCATTTCACATCACTTACCCTTTTCAAAACTAAAACCAAACCACAAGCTCAAACACAAACCTAACCTCATCCATATCCATCAAATCCACTGGCCTTCCATCCTTACTTTCAGGCTCAATTACTGATATCACTTCCACATTTTAGAAATATGGAAATATCAAAAGAATGGCAATAGCAAAAAAGGAAGATCCAAAGAGAGAAATGTTTATGCTACACTTGTGATGAGAAGTTTATCTCCTATCATTAGTGTCCTAATAATCAATACTTGTTGTTACAAATGGATGATGAAGATACCTCTGAGTTGCAACCTATGATAGAAGATGTGATATATAATGTGAATTAGATAATCATTTTTCTAATAACACATTTAAAAGTTCCTTTTTGGGAACTATAAAGTTTCAAGGAACAATTAATGGCATAGTGGTTCAAAAATTGCTTGATAGTGGTAGTTAAAATAAATTTTTGCAACTAAGGATTGCAAATTGTTTGAAACTTCCAATGAACCTGCTCCTAATTTCCATGTTCGGATGAGAATGGTAATTCCTTAGTTTCTGAAGGATTGATGAAGAAACTAGAGGTCATAGTCCAAATTTATTAGTTAAAAGTTCTTGTGCATATCTTTTTACCAATTCTTTTATATTGATTTGGTACTTGGAGCTACATGGCTTGCTACTTTGGCCCTCACATTTATGGTTATAACAACCTTACCTTGGAATTTTACAAAGACGAACAGTATGTCACTATACATGATGATCATCCTCAATTGCCTAGTCCCGCTAAATTTAATCAACTTAAAAGGATGAAAAATACTCATGTTATAGTTGAAGATTTTACATTAAGTAACATGATGTGCCTTAGGAACAACGACTTGAATGATCTCATGAGATGGAACCAGAATTAGTCATGTTGGTGCATAATTATAGAAGTATTTTTTTCTATTTCTACAACCTTATCCGTTTCAAGATCTCATAACCATGTCATTCCTCTGATAAAGGATGCAAATCCAGTAAAGGTGAGTCTTTATAAATATCCTTATAGTAAAAAACAACTAATAGAAACTTTGGTGCAAGAGAAACTTGTTGCAAGCATTATAACACCCAATTGTAGTCTATTTTCTTCATAAATTATATTGGTAAGAAAAAAATATGGTACATGGAGATTTTGTATAGATTATATCATAATCAAAGACAACTTTCCAATTCAAATAGTTGATGAAATCATTGATGAGTTATATGACTCCCATTATTTTTTCAAGCTAGATATAAGATTTATATACCATAAAATTCTTGTTGTTGCTGAGAATAGACATAAAAATTCTTTTAGAACCCACCAAGGACACTATGAATGACCAATTATGTTATTTGGGCTTACTAATGCCCATGTCACCTTCCAAAGCCTTAAGAATGATGTTTTAAGGAGTTTCTCAAATAATTTGTCTTGGTTTTCTTTAACGATATCTTAGTATATAGTTATTTTTGGAAGGGTCATTTATACACCTTGAATTGGTCATTCAATTGTTGCAAAATCACCACCTATATGCAAAAATGTCTAAATCTTCACTTAGTTTACAATAACTAAACAATCTTAAACATAGAGTTTCAGGACAAAGAATAGCAATGAATAAAGATAAAGTACAAGTAATTTTACAATGGCCAATACTTGAAAATATTAAACAGCTGGGAGGGTTCTTTGGACTAACTGGTTATCATTGAAAATTTACAAAATCCTATGCAGCAATTGCTACTCCCTTGACTAACTTGCTTAAGAATGATAAATTCGTATAGGGAGTGAATGGTGATGAAACTTTATCCATGCTCAAACATTCTATTACACAAGTACCAGTTTTAGTAGCCTAATTTTCAAAACCATTCACTCTTGAAACATATGCCTCGGGAGTGGGTATAAGATGCAGAGACGGTCAACCTATATAAGAGAATTTTCCACTATCATTGAAGCAATAGCTAAATTCAAACATTACCTACTTGACCATAAGTTTGTTACAAGAACTAATTATAAGAGTTTCAAATCACTCACTAACCAAGTTGTTCACACCTGGACCACAAAACTGGTTGCATAAGTTGATAGGTTATGACTTCACCCTTAAGTATAAACCTAGAAAGGAGAATGTGACTCTTGATTCTCTTTCTAGATCATTCATGGCATTATCTCATCCTAAAATTTGAGTTGCTTCCAAAAAACTAAGGGAAGTTATTGCATATAATTATGCAACTTTGTTTGTAGAACAAGCCTCCTAATGATCATTACTTAGTTTGTGATCAATTACTTTACTGGAAAGGTAGATTGACTTTATATAAGGGCTATGATTTGGGGCATACAATTCTGCATGAGTCCACAGGTTGGGTGGACACTTCGAATTCAATAGAACATTGGAGAGAGTTTGAACTCTATTTTACTGGCATGGTATGCAAAAAGACGTCAAGGAGTTTGTGCAAGATTGTCTAATTTATCAAGAGACCAAGCATGATACAAATTTACCACCCAAGTTGCTACTACCATTACTAATCCTAGATGAAATTTGGGAAGATGTGGCTATGAATTTTATTATTGACCTTCCTTCTTCTAATGGGTATAATGTCATTATGATGATCATTGTTGGGGCTTTCCAAGTATGCTCATTTGACTAGTTTGAAATTTGAATTTAATAGTAAGTAAGTTGTTGAGTTGTTTATGAGTAACATGGTAAAGTTGCATGGTTTTCCTAAAACTATAGTTTTTTTATTAGAAATAAGGTGTTCACTAGTTAATTTTGGCAACAATTATTTAATTTAAGTGGTACTTTAAAATTAAGCATTGCATAACATCTTCAAATTGATGGTCAATACACAAATTTACTGAAATGTATTTAAGGTGCTTTACTTATGAGAATCCCAAGGAATGGTACAAACTCTTCCTATGGAATGAATTTTCGTATAAATCTTCCTTCCATCACAGTACGAGCATGAAAACTTTCAAGGTTGTTAGAGATCCACCTTAACTAATGAAGTATACAATCAACAACTAGGATCTACTAGTGTTCAATAGCAACTTGTACAAGTGATGCAACACTCAGTAAATTCAAGATGTACTTGTAGAAAGCATAACAACACATGATGAAAAATGTTGATGAAGGAAAAAAAAGTCATTTCTATTAGCAATTAGTAATATGGTATTGGTAAAACTTCAACCCTATAGACAACACTCATTGAGAAAAAATCAACAACTTAGTTTTAATCAACAACTTAGTCTTAGATACTTTGGATCATTCCTTGTAATTGAAAAAATTGGTGAAGTAGGTTACAAACTTCTTTTGCCTTCTTCTCCCATAATTCACTTGGTTTTTCTTTGTTCTCAATTGAAATTGTGTAAATGTGATAATGTTCAACCATATATGTTATTGCCCATTACAAATTCAGAGCTAGGACCTATATTGCAACCAAAAGCTATATTGCAAACCATAGTCATTATCATGAACCATCAACAAGTATAACAACAACAAATCAAGTGGGAGGGCTTAGAAGAAACTTAAGCAACTTGGGAGGATATTCTTGCTATTATGCAAACTTTTCTTGATTTCAACCTTGAAGACAATATTTCCTTTAAAGGAAAAAGTAATGTATAGTTGTAGATAAGACAAAGAAAAATAGTGGAGAAATAATCAATTCCAAGTTGGTTGATTTTATGTGGTCCAAGAATTAGTATAAGTACAACTAGTATGGGAGAGAGTGAGGACATAAACAATGAGTTTTCATTTCTCTTTCTTGATTGATTCTAAACATGATCTAAATTATTATTTCACATATATCTGTTTCAATTATATTCCTTGCAAAATTCCTTTTATTTTTAGAAAATCTTGTTGGTTTTCAACGGAGAAATTCCAATTTCTAGTTCAGTTTCTTGTTCCTTCCTCACTATTTTGTTACATGAATTAAATATCTCTATTTTTTTTCTTTTATCATAAAAAAAATTAAAAATCAGCATTGAAAACAATTAACAACATATATATATAAATCAATTTTTGAGACAAAAAATAATTAGTTGCTATAGTGACTAAATTAGAGATATTTTAGAGACTAAAACAATTATTAGTTTCTATTAGTTACCAAGGTTTTTGCTACCAAATTTAGAATCTAAATAATTGGTAGTTAAAACCTTGGTAGCTAATTAGATACCAATTTAGAAACTATTTATCAATAATAAAAACAATAATTTTTTTAGTCTTTAATTTAATCATTATAGAAACTAATTATTTTTTGTATTTAAAATTGGTTTCTATTTAATGATTTTATTATATTATATATATATATAAATATATATATATATATAAATATATATATATATATATATATATATATATATATATATATATATATATATATATATATATATATATATATATATATATATATATA
>Ga0123342_1011083_pt1 | contig 10031 bp, 3 predicted proteins | sample Turbeawhitnodule_FD_89960 | JGI IMG/M metagenome (GOLD analysis project Ga0123342, IMG submission 89960) | Root nodule microbial communities of legume samples collected from Mexico - Turtle bean Mexico white nodule | ecosystem: Host-associated > Plants > Roots > Nodule | place: Mexico: Nepantla...
GGGGGGGGGGGGGGGGGTTAGGTTCCTTCATAATTTGCTGAGAGAACGACTTGGGGTCATCTCTTGATGACAAGTCTGGTGAACGTTCCTAGGTGTGCATGCTCCTCTGCAGTTCCTCGTTGGTCTTGCGTAGCTCCTTGTTGGCCTATGCATGTTCTTCCATAATTCTTTGGGAGGCTTCAATCTCTGCCATAAGGCATGCCTGGTTCAACTGTGTTTTCTCACGAAGGTGTTCTTGGTCAGCTCGAGCTTATGCTCGTAGTTGTTTTTTCTCGTTCATAGCTTCTTCCCAAATTTGCACTTGCTCACATCGGTATTCTTCATTTGCCTCTTGGAGAGCTCTCATGGTCTCCATAATTTGTTGCAAGGCTGGAGCATCGCCTCCTTCGGATCCTTGTGTTCCTTGTCTAGTACTTCTCATCATGTCAGATTGCTCAGTTGTAAACGTGGGTGGGGTCAAATCTTATCAGGCCCCATGGTGGGTGCCAAATGTTCTCACCTACTAACCTTGGTCGGACTTGGAAGTGGGTTCCGGGTTGAAGCAACTTTGCTTGGTATTGTGGAACCGAGATGCTAATGCTTTGTGACGGGGGGCTTCACTTGTTGATCACACTCCGACGATCAAGTCAGTGAGAGCATTCAAACTATAAAATCTGTATCAGCGTAGAGTTCTCAGAAAAACTTACCTTTACTCAGGGTCTTAACCCCTTTTATAGACATTCCTTCAACAATTTCATCAACAAGAATATTTTGTTAAGATATGCCTTTATTTTTCGAGTTCATGCAACTTTTATCTTTATCAGTTTTATTTACATCTAAAATATATATACGCTTAACTAATTTTGTTATTCACTATGTTATGTTTCTTTTAAACATATTTTTAATATAGACTGTCAATTATCTAGGCCGACCTCATGACACTTAATTGGTTATTATTCATCTCAGGTCGAACTTGGTATTTTCCAAGTGGGTTTGTCTAACCAAGTTATTGCACTTAAGTGTTCGGGTCGAGGACCCAAGCACATCCGACCAGTACAAAAACAAATTGAACTCACTTAATTCAAGAATTAAACAAATTTAAATCAAGTTTATTAATAATAATATTTATAATTTATACATTAATTATTTTCAATTATAATTTTTAAGACTAATATTTTGCATAGTGTTTGAATTATTTAATTTATTTGTTTACTTAATTTATAAGATAATACTTTATTTTTTATTTGATATCTTTGTAATATTACTTTAAATTATGATTAATATTTAGTGAAATATGTGGACACGTTTACTCTCGTGCTATAAATTGGCGAATTAAGTTAATTTACTTTAGTTTTATTATAATAAATATATAAAATAAGTTAAAATAGTAAAATATATCAAAATAGTCAAGCTAAAAAGTGAATTAAACTGATTCACTTTTAATTCAATCCAAATAATCAGGTTAGCTTACTTTTACACCCTTAATTATTTTCTAGAATCTATTTAGTGGAGTGTAATGTGAAATATTTAAAAAAAGAAAGAAAAATAATATAAATATATATGTATATATAAAGAATCAACTGTTAATTCAGTTTTTAAAATTTAAAGATTTATCTGAATTAATTTATAAAATAATAAACTGAAAAATTGTTTTTAAATTAATAAAGACAAAAAGTTTAAAAAGGATTCATATGTTGACAAATTTATACTAAAGTACAACGTAAAAAAAATATTTTTTTTATGTATATTGCACTCAGTGAAAAGTAACATTTTTGTTAGAAAAATAACAAAAGCCACTTGTTTGTGACTTTGCTCCACCACTGCCGTTCCGCAGCAGAACTGATGCCAGTTGGCCACCAACTACGCTCGACTTTTATTTCTCTGTTTCATTGGAATTAGGGTTTAAACAAATATATATTAGGGAGATGTTAGATATTTCTGTTTTTTCTATTCTTGCTCAATCCCATTACTTTACATGTCAACGCGTTTCTTATTTTAATATAACAATCAGATCAATTCCCATGAAAGAACTATTCAGTCTATATAGATTCTTCAATCATTCAACCAGTTTTACATTTAATTTAATGGTCCGTTTAAGTTATTTGTCAGAGATTTTGGATAAAATGTAGTAAAAAAACACTTTCCACTGACATGAAATGGACCTGTTCATGTTCATGTAATGTGTATTTATGTGAGAAGAAACGAATAAAACCTTTAAAAAAACCACATGATCTGACAGAAGTATTAATTTTTTTATGTGACTGACCCTAAATGACAAAAACTTTAATAAGTTGATTAATTCAAATTGAGTAAAATGAACTCACTTAAAAAATAAAGCTGTTCAAATACCTATTTTTTTACAAGACCTAATTTTTTTTTTTATGTATTTGCTTCTTCGTTTTCCTTAAAGCAAAATAAAATGTATTTGAATGAGAATACAGAGAAACAAAAATGTTTCAATTATGATAATTATTATTTTAAATAATTAAGCATTCCCTTCAAAAGCCATACACACTAATATATCTTTTCAACTCATGGATAATTTAATATTCTTATATTTTCCTATATCTAATAACTAAAATCATACCATGTTTCAAATTATATATCTTTCTTCACAGGGATTTTAAATATTTATATAAGATTAAATAAAATATTCAAATTAAAGTAAACATTTTCATCCTCTATCTTTTCACTGAATAGTTCTATCACTGTTAATATTATATGATCTCGTGTAAATACACGATCATCACATATTAAAGAAAACAACCATAAAATAAAGTAAAGAGTAAGCTAGTTATTTTTAAAAACTTCTAATATAAATATAATTTTAAATATTCACATAAATCCATAAATTCTCATGCATTTCCACATAACCATCAAGTGTCTATCAAAATTTCACAATTCATCTTTCTTATGTCAGACTTCTACTGATTCACAACACATAGACACTTGAGTCTACTTCTGAAAGACTTCTGTATTGAAATTATAATCTTAAGACTTGCACCTATCATAATACTCGTTGTGAATCTACACAGTCATGCACATAAACATCTCAATATCTCATCATCTAGTATGACAGGGTAAATTCATATGACCTGAAAGACTATATATATGTTTCAAACCGCAGACAAAGTCATATGAATCTCCATCGACTTTCACCAACTGAATAACTTCATCTATGTGATTCCATTATATCAGTAGAGTCAGGATGTCTCATTATGGGCCTGACAAATCAATACACCCTAACAACAATCTCCACACGGTATTTCCTTTCCTAAAAATATTATGTCTTGATCAAACTTTCACATCATTCCATATCTCATATGTAACACATCAATGCACCATTCAATCACATCATATTTTAAATTTTTCCAAACAATCCAAATATATCTCAAAATTCATTGAAACACATAACTAAGTTCCTTTAATCGTATTTCTAAATAAGATTTAGAATTTTCACTTAAAAGCAATATGCAATAATAAACTAGACTTTCAAAAGCAAAAATAAAAATTTTAAGTTTTTTTTTTCTTACAGTGAGTCTAGCTTGAGCGAGAATTTGCTCGCTTGAGCGAGAATGAGTCTCACCCAAAAGAAAATTTTCTCACTCGAGTGAGATTTAGCTCGCCTGAGCAAGATATGCAGAGAAATCTGCATAAACCTGTCATATTGCTCGTGTTACATTGTTAAACCCAAATTGTATTCCACTCATAATTTTAATAATCTACACATTAAAATGACGGTTCTTACTCGTATAAGCTCTCTAAATCAAACATCATCTCAAATCAAACAATCAATCCTCATCAAACATCACATCTTAATCACTTCAACAGACTATTCAATTATGATTCAACTCATTGATATTACCATTCAAACACTTTCAATTTTCAATTACAAACACTTTCAATAACTTATTCACCTTAAAACAATATATAATATTCAAAATCAACCATTTTAGTCGGTATAATACTTTACTCTTAAAAGATACAATCTTGCAAGAAAAAATTGAAACTGGTGACCACGTCACCTCAGATCCAGATCTTCTAGCCTAGGGTTCTTTAGAAAATAACAAGACTAACTTCCCTTACCTGAACATGAGCAAATGCTCACTAGAATCCAAACTTACCAAAAAATCAAGGGTAGCTTAACCTGCACCATATGAAAAAGATGTTTTATAGGGATGATGATTTTTTTTAAAAATGAAGCTTGAATTTTTATTTATATGTTCTTTTAACTTTAATAATAAAATATTTAGGTGTCATTTTAATTATACCAATTCCATTCTAAAACTAATTTTCTCTATCCTTCCAGATAATACAATTTCCAAGTCAAATTACAAGAAAATTAAAATGTCAAATGACATAATATATAAGAAATCAATTTTTAAAGAAGTTATCAACAACTAAATTTGAAATTGTATACTTTTATGTCAAAATTAGTCAAAAACTTTCTATGCATACATAAAATAACATATCATACTAATTTAAGTCAATCATAAAAAATCACTCGTTATTATATAATAATAAGCTATGTTAATTTAATATTAAATAAAAATAAAAAATTGAATAATATATATTAAAGAAGATTTAAATTCATTATCTTAATATTTTGGGTTGAAAAGAATGTTCTAATCTTTTATATAAAATTTTTTCGGATAAATGTTACATATTTTATAAATCATTTCAAAAGATCAAAGTTGTTGAATTTAAAAAAACATTGAACACTAATAATTAATAAATAAACTGATATAAAAGAGAATATAACATTTTTAACCTAAATATAGTAAACTTAGGAACTTTTATATATATGCTTGAAAATTGTGTATTGATATATGGAGTACACAGGTATTTGAAGTGATAGATGAATTGTAGAAGGAGGTTGATGAAAGTTAAAAGTGGTGTGTGGCATTTGTGATTACTCTCTAATTGAAATTTTGTTGGGAAATAAAGTAAAAGTAAAAAATGGTGGGGAAGAGAGAGAGAGAGTGTTGAAGAAAGGGAAGCAAGTGGGTCCAAAAAATGGAGAGGAACGCAGCAAATGGAGAAAAGGCGATTGCGCGTCAATGGAGGCTGGTTGGCACCCACAACACTACCAAGCAACATCACTCACCGACTCTCACTTTTCTCACTTTTCATTCTAAATTTCCCAACCAAAATTCAACTTTTAAATACACTGCTCTTTAACCATTTTTCGAATTAAATAAATAAATATTACATTAGTTATAGTCACTAAAATTGCTTTCAATGTAAAAAGGTAGACAGTTTATGAGACAACTTTTATTGTCATTAACTATTTAGTTGATTGATTAAATTAATATTAACAATTTATAACGTTGTAGTTCATAAACATGCTGTCATTAATTATTATTATTTTTTTATCCTAACCGTTAAACCCATGTAAGAAGGTTTTATAACAATTCTCAGACACCATTTCAACTTATTATTCTAATACTCATAAAAGGAATCACCTCCTGAACGCAAAATCTCACTTTAAAGTGCAATTTTAGTGGACTTAGTCGCAATTTATTAATTTATAATTATCTTTATTAAATGCCACAATCAATCAAATCTGTGTAAATGCTTAATCTTTACAAAAGTCAATTTTTCCTCTCTAATAATTTTTTATTCCTCTAAGTATTTTTAAATATTATTCAATGAATATTTTTAAATAATTTTCGTTCCAGTTGTTAACAACGATGCAGAACTAAAACACTAAAATTAGTGAGAGAACTGATTCTCTCGCGACGGCATGTTTATTTCTGACAATTTTGAGTATTTTGTTACGAAGACAAATTTATGTTATTTTTTTACTGTAATTTATTTATGTACATAGACACGGAACACTGAACACTATAAAATACGAACAAAATTACAAAAATATATAAATTTTTTAAAATATAATATATGAGACACGAATTCACATATTATACAATTATAAATAATATAAATTAATAATAAAATTTATAATATATAAGTATTTTTAGTTTATTTAGTAGAAAGACGTTTTTTTAAGTATTTATTTTTTATTTTTATAATTATAATATAAATTTATATAATAAAATTAATTTCAAAATTAATATAAGTTTTATTTTTAAAATTGTGTTATAATTATTAAAAATTTAATATATATTTTTAAATTGTATATATTTTCTACTAATATCAATATTCAAAACGTGTATCCGATACAAATACTCCATTTAAAAATATCATAATAATTTATGTTATCTAACAATGGAATTACTTGCAGATTAACTTTTTTTCTCTAAATATTTTTTTAATAAATAAATAGAATTCTGTGATAAATAGTTCTCCCTCCAAATGCTTTTTTTTTTCAAAAATATAAATTAAATGATTTGCGAATCGCGACTGAACACTTAATTGTTAATAATAAAAATTTTAAAATATATTTTATTTATATTGTATGGCTAATTATATATATTTTTTTACATATTTTCACATTTTCAAATTTTATAAGAATTAATAATTAATATATTAATTGACCATTATACCACTTAAGGAAATATTTGTGAATAATAACAATAAAGTTAAATTATTTGAGCTAAATACTTAAAAAAATATAAATTAAAAATAAGATAAAAGATATTTGAGAATTGAGAACTTAAAGGACTATTTTTTTTTTTAAATTATATAATTTTTTAAATTATAATTAATATCTTAATTTTTTTAAAAGTATTTAATTTAATAATAAATAATATAATTTAAACTTACGTGTCGCAAGATGATATGTTACGAATATGATGTATATCATTCCTTTTCTAAATACTATATCTATTTAAAAGTATCACTGTAAACTATGAAATCTGATTAGGTTGACATAATAATATTAATAAATTTATATAATTTGTAAAAGGATTCTCTCAAATATTATTAATAAATTTATATAATTTGTAAAAGGATTCTCTCAAATATTATTAATAAATTTATATAATTTGTAAAAGGATTGAAACACTCTTAAATATGTAGTTTAATTAATTAATTTTAAGTAATGAATTTTAATTAATTAATTTATTGTTAATAAAAATATAAATTTATATAAATTTCTTTTTATTTATATAATTATTTTTCTTATAATTAAAAATAAAGTATATAATTTTTATAAAATTAATATTATGATACAACAAATGTATTTAAAAATATATTTAAATAGTTAAAAGTTACATTTTATATAATTATTATTAAAATTTAAATTTATGTGTGAATATGGTTTGTAGAAAGAACTTATCCTATTCTATGAAACTTAAAGACACATTTTTATCGAGATAAAAATATACATTACAATAATAACATAGAATAAATAATAACATAGAACAAGTGATAATACTAATGATAATTATAAGCAACACAATTTATTGGGATGCAAATATTTTATTGGTTAAATTTTAGATTTGTACTTAATTTTGTATATAAAATATTCAGAATATTTTAATTTAACTTTTATGTATAAATTCTCTTATTTAACACTTGATTTGTAGGAGTACTATAAAAATAATGTTTTTGTATAAAAAAATATATGAATGAAAATAATTTTTTATTTAGTATCAGAGCTCCGAGTTTAAGATTTCTTTTTTCTTTCTCTAAATTCTTGAAGATCTTAGCTGGAGAGATATCACACAAATCACTTCTAGTTGTAGTTCAATTTCAATAGGTCTTTAACATAGTCATTATCTTAAATGAATCCAACTATGACATGGTCACAATTAATGGATTTGCACATCATAGAGGGCGAGAAGGTGCAGCCTCCAACAAAAGATGAAAAATGGTAAGGTGAAAACCCAAAAGTGAAAAGATAGTTCTCATGTCCATGAAGGCATAAATCATGCAAATGTGTTTTGCTTACCCACTAGAAGAACCTAAAAAATAAATTTAAAAAGTAGAAGTTATATAATTAAAATGATACCTGAATATTTTATTATTGAAATGAAAAGTTTATATAAATAGAAAAATTAGTTATTCAGGTTTTATTTCAAGCACTCCTTTGATAGCAAAATATAGAGATTTTTTAGAGCTAGGGGCAGGCCATCTATTCCTGTTTTACTTTATTATAAGAAGCCTTAGATCTCTTTATCTCTCAAGAAAAACTTTTATTTTTTTCCTATACCTTCTCTCGAGGTTTCCAACTTCATTATTCATTAGATTGACGATCGAAGGTCACATTTAGACTTCTGACACTGAATAAAGAAAAACTTTTCAATCTAATTTCTATTAAGAGTAAGTTTCCTTCTGCTCCTTTTCACTTTGAGTAAGTTTTGAGTTTTCTGTTCACTTAGGTAGATATGTTTTGCATGTAGTCTCCATGGCTTCAGGATTAGTATTTGTCAGTTTACGTTGGTAATGATATGTTCAGATCATTGATAAGGACTATGCGGTGCGGGTTAGGTTGTCCTTGCTCTCTTTTGGAGTTGAAGCTATTTGTGAATGCTCATTATTCTAATCAAGTAAGGGAAATTGGTTTAAAACCCCGAGTTAGAGGATATGAATGTGAAGGTGACATGGTCACAAGTTCCCAAATTAAGTAAAATAGATTTTATTTGCTTTAAATGTTTAAATTTTAAACAATTTGATAAGTGGGTGATTGTTTAGATATAGTTGTGAGATGCGTGAATGTGACATAGTCACAAGTTCCAAATTTATCTTCCAAAGTTTATTTTGTTAAGTAAAATAAATGTTATTTAGTGCAACTGGTTTGAAGTTTAAACAATTTGTAAGTAGTTGATTGTTTAGATTGATTTTGAAATGTATTTTAAAGTTTAAGTCTTGGATTTACTTGCCAATTTGTGATTTAAATGAGATATATACTTGTATATATAAATAAAAAACATTATATATTTAGGCTAACTTGCAGTTTTGAGGTGTCATCTTCCTCAAATTCATTCACCAACTCCGTGTCCTTAAGCGGAATGAGGTGTAGTTTTTGGAGTGCTCTTTGCCTCATATCCGCTCAACGACAACCCCTTTTGCTTAAGCGAAATGAAGTGCAATTTTTAGGGTGCTCTCTACCTAAAATTCACTCAGCTTCAGCCTCTTGCGCTCAAGCAGAACGAGATACAGTTTTTGAGGTGCTTCCTGCCTCAAATTTGTTCAACGCCACCCCTACGCTCAAGTGAAATAAGGTGTAGTTATTAGGTTCCTCTCTACCTCAAATTCGACGAGTGTCAACTTTTTGGGCTCAAGCGCATCTCCCAAAGCTCAAGCTTCAACTCCTTGAGCTCGAGCCAAATTCCCAACACTAGTCATTTTCACAAAGCTACCTCTTATTTATTTAAAGGTTTGTTTGATGGTTGTTTATTTTATTTATTTAAATTATACGTAAAACTTTAACTATACATTTATATGAAACATTGATTTCATGTGTTTGTGTGAATAATTTTTATATTCTCTAACCATTTTAAAAATCTAAATTTTTGTGATTAAATGGTATGTTGATGTGAAAGATGGAATATGAATCTTGTGAAAGTGTGATTGATACATAGTATTTTTAAGAAAGAAAATATCATATTGAGATGTTTAGGTGATGTATTGATTTTGAGACTTTGTGAAAGAGATGATCCAGATTCTCTTGATACATTGGAATAATATAGATGAAGGTGTTCAAGCATTAAGAGTTGAAGGAGATTTCTATGATATATCATGTGGTGCAAAAGAGATTTGTTAGAATATATGGCTTTAAACTAGAGGGGGGGGGTGAATTGTTTAAAGAGAGTTTTCGCAATCTATTCGGCCTTGAATGAAATTACTTCGAGAAATCCTTGATTAAGAAATCAGTTTTTCAAAACATAAAGCAAAAGGCACAACACTAGTAAAAACAATCGGTTGTTTTACCAAAACAATCGGTTGTTTATACCAGTTAACAAATATCAAAACTGAATTTAAAGAGTTAGGGATAGAGAGAATGCACACAGATGTTTATACTAGTTCACTCCAAATCCAGAGCTACATCCAGTCTTCTCAGAAACCCTCTGAGGAAATCCACTAAGCAATCACAACTTGATCACTTACACCACAACCAAGAAAGTGACCTTGAACACCTCAAGACA
>Ga0123342_1011085_pt1 | contig 10030 bp, 9 predicted proteins | sample Turbeawhitnodule_FD_89960 | JGI IMG/M metagenome (GOLD analysis project Ga0123342, IMG submission 89960) | Root nodule microbial communities of legume samples collected from Mexico - Turtle bean Mexico white nodule | ecosystem: Host-associated > Plants > Roots > Nodule | place: Mexico: Nepantla...
AAAAGTTGGGCGGGGGTGGTTTTGTGTATTTGGGAAAGAGTGTGGGTGAATTTTAAAGTGGGGGGGGGGGGGGGGGGGGGGTGTGGGGAACTAAAGAAAACTATGTGAAACATATTGTAGCCAAGGAGGGTGCGAAATTTGTTTGTTTACAGGAGACAAAAACTACGTCTATCTCAGACCATAAATGTTTTTCGCTTTGGGGGGATAACAATATTGGTTGGGTGCATAATGAAAGAGACAATGGGGCAGGGAGTATGTTATCTATGTGGCACAAAGAAAAATTCAATTACGATTCGCATGTCATGGGAAACTAATTCATCGCACTAGTAGGTCAGCATATCAAATCAAGTTGTATGTGTTTTGTGGTTAATGTTTATGCAGCGTGCAACTACACGGATAAAGTTTTGTTTAGGGAAGCCTTAACGTCCTTCAAGAGGTCTTATCAAAACATGGTAGGATGTTTTTGCGATGACTTTAATGCCGTAAGAAAAGAAGATGAAAGAAAAGGTTTAAGAGGAAGCCCCAGCCAGAAGAAGGAAATAAGTGGCTTTAATTGTTTTATTGACACAAACTGCTTGATAGACATTCCATGTGTGGGTAAAAAATATACTTGGTTCAAATCAAACGGTACTGCTAAAAGTAGGTTGGATAGATTCCTTATTTTTGAAGAGCGACTTCAAAGATGGTCTTCTTACAAGCAATACGTGCAACCAAGAATTGTGTCAGATCATTGTGCTATTGTAGCGAAGTCTTGGGTCAAAGATTGGGGCCCTAAACCCTTTCATTTTATAGATGCATGGTTCGTGGAGCCAGGGTTCAAGGAGTATGTGAAGGAGAAATGGGGTACATACAATGTCCAGGGGAATAGTATATCTAACTTCAAGGATAAACTTAAACTTTTGAAGGGTGACCTTAAAGATTGGAATAAGAATGTGTTTGGATGTTTACAGTCAAATTAGAAGCGTATTCTAAAGGAAATTGAGGACCTTGATGTGAAGGATGATAAAGAAGTACTTGAGGAGAACGGTCGACTGAGAAGAATGGAATTACTTAGTCAATTGAGGATGGTTGATAATAAGCTGGATTCCCTTTCCAAGCAAAAAGGCAAGAGCAAACTGGTTCAAGTCCCGGGACATGAATTCCAGATTCTATCACTCGGCTATAAGATGGAGAAGACTTAAAAATGAAGTCAAAGGTGTGGAAGTTGGGGGCCAATGGTGTGAGGAACCGAAAGGAGTACGTAGGGAAGCTAAAGCTTTGTTCGAAAAAAGGTTCACAGCTACACAAGAATTTGGAGTAAATCTAGGCTCTGTGGAATTTAAATCTCTTACAACAGAAATCAGTATAAAAATGGTTGAAAACTTCACAGAGGAAGAGGTGAAAGAAGCTGCGTGGCAGTGTGAAGGATCAAAGAGTCCAGGACCGGACAAGTTTAACTTCACTTTTATAAGGAACTGCTGGGATTATCTTAAATATGATATTATGGAAGCGTTATATCTTTTCCAGGAAATGGGGCATATTCCAAAGGGGTGTAACGCCTCTTTCATAGCGCTGGTACCTAAAGTGAATGAACCCTATCCCTTGAGCAGTTTAGGCCCATCTCCCTTGTAGGAATTTTTTATAAGATTGTTACTAAGGTGTTAGCGGGTCGCATGAAGGAAGTTATGGCTTTGGTTATTGACGAACACCAATCCGCTTTTTTGAGAAACAGAGGTTTATTAGACAGTGTTCTCATGGCAAATGAGGTGGTTGAGGAGGTGAGGAGGAATCAAAGGAGTGCACTTTGCTTTAAGGTGGACTACGAGAAGGCATATAATTCGGTAAGGTGGAATATTTTACTTGATATGCTACACAGGTTGGGGTTTCATAGCAAATGGATAAAGTGGGTTGTAGGGTGCTTGAAATCATCTTCTATTTCAGTGTTAGTTAATGGAAGTCCGATTGAGGAATTTAAACCCTCAAGAGGTTTGAGACAGGGAGATCCTTTGGCTCCGTTCTTATTTCTTGTGGTAGCTGAAGGCTTGGCTGGGCTAGTGAGGTAAGCGTCTAAGCAAAATATGCTCACAGGTGTGAAGGTGGGGAGGAGGGAAATAGAGTGCAGTATGTTACTATTCGCAGACGACACCCTATTCATGTGTGAAGACTTCTTCTATAATATTTTCTCTATCAAGACGATCCTAAGATGCTTTGAACTTGTTTCTGAGCTGAAAATTAATTTCCATAAATCGAAGCTGGCAGGTGTAAATGTGGATAGGTAGACATTAGAAACCTATGCGAAGACTTTAAACTGCAATACCATGCAGATTCCTTTCAGGTATTTGGGTTTAGAAATAGGAGGTAATCCAAGGAAGGCACAATTTTGGGAGCCTGTCGTCAATAGAATCAATGCTAGACTGAGTTCTTGGAAAGGGAAATTCTTGTCTATGGCAGGAAGAATCTGCTTGATCAAATCAGTCTTTACATCCATCCCCCTGTTTTATCTGTCTTTCTTTAAAGCTCTGGTTTCGGTTTGTAACAGGATCGAAAGTATACAAAGGAGTTTCCTGTGGGCCTGTGGTAGAGACAATAGGTCTATACCCTGGGTAAGTTGGGAGAATATTTGTAAGCCTTTTGAAGAAGGTGGGTTAGGAATCAAAGATATTAGGAAATTCAACTTTGCTCTAATGGTGAAATGGAAATGGAGGTTGATGTGATGAGGAGGGGAAATTGAAAGATATTTTGAAGTCTAAATATATAGCGGTATCTAGTAATACCCATGTTCGGTTGAACAAGCAATCATGGTGGTGGAGAGATCTACTTAACATTTGTAGAGAGGGTGAGGGCGAAGGTTGGTTTCATAAAGCTTTAGTATGGAAAGTCCGATCTGGTGATTCAATCAGATTGTGGGAGGATCCCTGGGTTGATAACAATAATCTCAAGGATTTATATCCTAGATTATACTCTTTGTCCTTAAATCAAGGGATGACAGTGGGTGAGACTGGTTTTTGGGATGAATGTGGGTGGTAATGGAACTTAAAATGGAGGAGGGAGAGGTTTCAATGGGAATTAGGTTTGGAGGAAGAATTACTGACAATTTTGGCTAGGGAAGTCTTATATAAAGACTCCAAGGATTTAATTACATGGTGAGGGGATCCCAAGGGGATTTTTTCTGTGAAATCAGCATATACTTTGCTGGCCAATCAAGGTACCAGACCAAGTAGTGGTGTGTTTAGTTTATTATGGAGACCAAAGCTTTTCCAAAAGTTATGATCATTGCGTGGAGAATTCTCTTGGACAGAATACCAACTAGGAGGAATCTGGTGTCACGTGGAATCATAGTGAGCTCATCTCTATGCGTGTTCTGTAACCTTTCAGAAGGAACTACCCAACACTTATTTTTGGACTGTATTTTCGCACATCGTGTATGGATGATGTGTTGCAGATGGATTGGTATTTTGGGAGTACATAATAAGGATATTGGCAGTCACTTTGTGAACTTTCATCTAGTCCATATGTCCGAGAACAAGAATCAGGTATGGAAGGGAGTGTGGGCAGCGATTGTACGTTGTATATGGGAGCATAGGAATAATGTGATTTTCAGACAAGGGGTCCTTGATTATGAGGAAATCTTCCAAGCGACTCAACTTCTCTCTTGGCTATGGTTGAAACATAGGGAAGGCTCTTTTTTATACTCTTTCTCTGATTGGAACTTGAATCCTAATAAGTGCCTTCTATGTATCCGATGAGCTTGATTTGGTGTAAAAGGGAACATATATGTAGCAGTGCACTACAAAGAGACACCCCTCTTGCAGATGAGAAGCTATGGAACTTACTGGTGGAGGTAGGGGTGATCATATACTGAGGAAGTATAGCAATGTGAGACGTTGGTTCCTGGTAAGTCTAAGGCAGATTCACTCTTGCTGTAAGCAAGTAACAATTTTAGCAGGTTAACTACAAGGAAGTTTAGAAGAGATGGAGGAGTTGTTGGAAAGTATAGGGGGCATAACAACTGTATATCTGTAGTAATATCGTGATTGGGGTTAGTCCTGGTGAATGAAGGAGCAGTGGGAGATGATGCCAATACATACTAAGGCAACTACGTTACAATAATCCTGCTCCCTTGGTACAATTAGGGAGCACAAAATATACTTGTGTTATGATAACAACAAGGATTGAATCTATCCAAGACTTTATATGCAGCTATGGAGAGACAACCCGCAAGATACGCAGAGCAGCGAAGAGTGGAAATCTGGTTAAACCTCGTTTGGTTGGGTGAAGGTTTCTGAGAGCTAGAAAAAATCCAAATCTTCATCACATAATTAATCCCTTTATTAACTGGAGAAAAGGCTCTTATGGAGTAAGGGGTGCAGGGTAGTTGGCTTTTCTCTTCGGACACACAATGAGGAGAGAAGTTTTGCAGATTAGGTAATGTACTCGGTGGAGGAGGGAAGATGAAGGAATGAGGTCAAGGACATAACAGGGCATTTGTGCATATGGTCTTTTGTACTGACAAGTGGCAATCTCTATGCCTTACGCAAGCTGCAACTGTGCTGGAGTCACTAGGAGAAAGCACATGGTTTCTAAGCCATTATCTTTTAATGACTAATAGTGTATATAAGCTTTTGTGGCCACAATCCCTTTGTTTTTAGTAGGTACCGAAGAATGAGATCCCTTAGGTGCTGGCTATTGGGAGTACAAAGGTGGATTTTGAGATTTTTGTGTATGTGTTGGAGCTGGTTGTAGGGTTTCTTTTTTAGTTTCTGGTGGGTCTCATGGTTATTGTATACGAGCTGGTTCTAGTGTTGGATTTCATGGATTTTGTATACGGGTTGAGGTACCCCTGAATACCTCTTTTATTTTATTATATTCTTTGCTGATAAAAAAAATATATAAGATGAATAGACTTGTTAAGAACTCAATGTGAAACCATGAGTAGCTGATTTAGAAGAGGACTTCAGTAACACATGATCAAACACTTATGTAATGTATTATGTATGCATATCATAATGCATGGTAACGTAAAAGTTTTATTTGAAAGCATCGCGTGCAACATGATTAGAGGCTAAAATTCTACAACTTCTGAGACTCAATGCATAGTGGAGTCCAGCAGCCAAAAGAAAGGAAAAAGAATAGATTTTATTTATAGAATGTAAAGACGCACATTTACTACAAAAACAAACTATTATATATAGAGTTGCAAAGAAAGACTATCCAAAAGAGTAAACTGAAAACCGAAAAACAAAAAGAAATAGAAAACTAATATATATCACCAGCCCCTCAAGCTGTTGTAAATGTCAAGGACACCAGGTGATAATATGATTGAAATCTTTTGGCTCGAAAGACTTGGTAAAGACATATGTAAGTTCTTGATTTGAAGAAATGGGAAGGAGATGAAACAAATTGGCTAGGAACTTCTCACGAACTACATAAAAATTGATCACAATGTATTTTGTGAGTTTGTGAAAGGTAGGGTTGAAAACAATATACATAGGAGACTGGTTATCACATAAAAGAATAGTAGTCATAGTATGAATTCTCAATGACTATTTTTTATTTAAAACGTCGGTTTTATAGTCGCATTTATTGTACACGTAGTCATAAATACAAGAGATAAGAAAACGACTATTTAACCGCATTCTTAAGTGTCATTTATAGACGTGGCTATGGTAAATAATCGCATTTTTTTTTAAATTAGAACTCTAAACCCTAAACTTTAAGGCAACAACGAAGGAGCAGTGGTGACTTTCGCCAATACAAGAAAGCAAACAAATATATAAACCAACGGTGAAAAAGAAAGAGAGCTCAAAATGAACTTACAATGGCACAAAGAAAACAATGAAGGGTCGCAGAAGATGAGATGAAGCACGAGAGCAAAAACATAAGAGAAAACGAAGCGTCAAAGAACCATTCGCCAATGCAAGAAAACAAACAAATAAATGAAACAATTTTTTTTTATAAACCATTGGTGAAGAAGAAAGAGAGTTGATCGAAATGAACTTACAATGGCATGAGAACACAATGAAGCCCACAAAAGAAGATATGAACACCAGAGCAGAAACAAAGAGAAAACACGAAGCGCCAAGAAGAAAGAAACTATGAAAGCGTAAGTGGCGCGCTTTAGAATTAGAGTAAAATATGATTTAAGAAGGCAACTATTTGTAATAGCCACATTCTTAAATCAAGCGCTTTGATTTAAGAATGCGGCTATTACAAATAGCTGCCTTCTTAACGGCTATTACAAATAGCCACCTTCTTAAATCAAGTTAATTTAAAAAATGCCACCACGTTTTGAAAGACAACGCCTAACCCTAATACCACATTAAATAATGGGTCGTTGTTTTAAACTTTTGTACTAGTGTCTAATTCTCAATAGATAAGTGAGCCACTATATTTCACATGTGGTTGTACTTAGTGCATTTGTCTTAGAGGAAGAATGTGATAAAATGTTTGTTTCTTTGATTTCCAACTTATGAAAGAAAAATCTAAAGAAGATACAATAACTTGTGGTAGATTTTCGTGTGTTTTGGAAATTGCCCAATCGAAATTGCTTTAACTACAACTGAAAATAGATTTTTTGGGAAAAAATACACCTTGTGCAAGAGTACTTTTGATGAATCTTAGAACACGTTGATTACATTGTAATGATTTATTTGTAGGAGCTTTAAAAAATTGGCTTAGAAACTAAACAGCATAACAAATGCATAGTCTTGTATTATAATTAGTTAGATAAAGAAGTCTTCCAATGATCTTTTGGTAAGAGGTAGTATAGTAAGGTGGAACATCATTGTCGAAGAAGCATTTAGTGTTCTTGATCATGGAAGTGGAAACAAACTTCAAAGTGAGTAAACCAATGTCATTAAGTATCTCAAGAGCATATTTCGTTCTAACATATCTGAATACCTTTTTAAGATCTAGCAATTCCAAGACCTAAGATATATTTCAAATCACCTAGATCCTTAACTTTGAACATTTGATTAAGACTGAAAGTCACCTTTTGAATCTCATTCAAGGATTTTTCTTGAAGGATAATGTCATCAATGTACACAAGCAAAACTATGAATAACAACAAATTACCTTTTGTGAATAGGGAATGATCAACACTTGATTGGATAAACCCAATTTTCTGGAGAAAGATTGAAAGCTTGGAAAACCATTATTGGTTATCGTGCTTTAAATATAGAGTGAATTCTTCAATTTAGAAATTTTATTGTCTTTGCTTGAACTCATTCTGTAAGGAATCCTCATATAACCTTTTTTTTTTCTAAATCTCCATGAAGGAATGCATTATCTACAGTTAATTGTTTCAAAAACCAATTCTATGTCGCACCAACAACAATGAGACTCCTGACTTTGGTTAACTTGGCTATGGAAGAGAAAGTATCTACATAACCAAATCCTCTAAGTTGTTTATAACCTTTTGCTACCAAAACGGGCTTTGTATCGTTGAATGCTTCCATCAACCTTATATTTAGTTCTATACACCCATTTACATCCAATGAGTTTTTTTTTAGGTAAATTAGTTACCTTCCAAGTATTATTTTTCTCAAGAGCATTAATTTCTTTCTTCATAGCTTCTTGTCATTCAGAAACTTGAATAACTCGATGATAGGTTTAAGGCTCAGGATTAGTGGACAGAGCAAGGATGAATTGAAGTTGTTTTTGTGAAAGTTTATCATAATTGTGAATAAAGGGTATATGATAGCTGACTTTCCTCGAGTTAATGTTAATAACATTTGAAATATTATGATGATACTCTTCTAGAAAAGTAGGTGTTCTTCTATGTCTCCTAGATCTTCTTAGATTATCAGTAGTAATGTTATGCATTTACTTCATGAATTTGTGTGTTCAAAGTAGTGGTACTGTGTGTAATAGGTATCTTAAAGAAAAAGAAATCAAAGTAATTTTGTTCTTGAACATCATTAGTATCATTATCAGATTGCCTTTTATATGGAAAGACAATTTCATAAAAAATATTTTGGAGACAAATATTTCTTTGCTTTTAGTCCTCTTTGTTTCAATGGAAGGACAGTTCACAAAAGGGATACTAATATCAACTATTTGGATCCAGTAATGTGTACAAAAGTATGAGGAAGGAGATCCTTGTGAACAATGAAAATCGTGTCCCTTTCACATGCAAAGAATGTTGCAGAAAAGAAAAAAAAGGATTTTAACGGAGGTTATTTAGCGGTGGTTTATATAACCCTAGGAATTGATTTAATTAATGGAGGTTTTTTTAACCTTCGTTAAGTTCCAAAGGCTATTCAACAATCTCAGCAACATAATAGAGGTTTTTTAACGTTTATTAAATTTCAAAGGTTTATTTTAAAACCTCAGCAAAATAACACAAATTGTTTTAACCTTCATTAAATTCCAAAGGTTTATTCTAAAACCTCAGCAAAATAACATGAGTTTTTTTAACATTCATTAAATTCCAAAGATTTATTGTAGAACCTCAATAACTCCAAAATTTTCAAACTTCAATAAATAAATATAATAAATATATTTATAAATAAATATTTAAAAACTACATAGTTTTAATATATTTTATAACTAAATTTTCTAAAATTTTGAAAGTGTAATTTTACATTACAAATAAGTTTTCTTAAGTTTCAAAAATTTATTTTAAAAAGTCAGCAAAATAATCTTGGATAATAAGTATATCAACAACTAATCTTGGATAATAAGTATTTCAATTGTATTTGCATATTTTTTTTTATGATTGATGGTAGTTGGTTTATATAATTCATAATTTTTTTTACGAGTTCATAATTAAAAAAACTTGATTTATTATGTTTTAGCTTTTGATGTAGGTATATTTTATGTGCAATTTTAGTTTTAGTTATAATTGTTAGTATTTAATTTTTATAATTTTGAAATATTTTAAATTAAGGCCTTTATTTTAAAATGCATATAATAATTAATTCACTGTGAAAGTGAGAAGTGATAAAGTTAATTTCTCCTCGCAATATGTTCTTGCAATCTTTAATTAAGAACACACCTGACTTTGAAGCATACATCTGATAGATAATGTAATTATTTAGGATATATAAAGTAGTGATAAACACCAATTGTTGTTGAGTTAGGTAACAGTGGCTTGTGACCCAAGTTAAGGTAGTAAGGTGATGAAAGAAAAAATATTGGAGTAAGAAGAAGATAGTGCCTCATTTAGTGTTTTATCTCCTTAGATATAATAAACATAAATGTTGCTGAATTGTGATTTCTTGTTAGGATTGTTGTTGGCGGTCATTGAGCCTATGTCAGAGAGCATTGTGTCTACGGTGGCAGAGAGAACAAGAGGATCGTTAGAGATGGTGGAAAATGGGGTTGAAGGTTATTTCAAACGACAAGTCATTTTACGCAAAATTTTGAAACTCAGAATTTTACTGAGATTTTTAAACCCATGGTATTTTATGGAGGTTTTTAAACCCATGGTATTTAACAAAGGTTTTTATACCCACGATATTTTACGGAGATTTTGAAACATATGGTATTTTACGGAAGTTCTTAAACTCATGGTATTTAACAAGGGTTATGAAAGGTTTATCCTGAGGTTTAGAAAACCAACGGGAAACACGTTCCCCATGGATGGTTCAGCGAAAAAACTGCAACCCTAAGTAATTGACTTAGTATAGGTTTTAACCCCGGATAATGTAAAAATAAACATTTGTCAAAACCATTTTTTCTTGTAGCATTGATGATTTATACCATTTATCCCAAATTTTGATGAGTTGTAGACCAAAATAAAATAAAATAAAAGAAAAAGAAATAAAAAAATGAAATATAGTTATAATAAAAATATTAATTATATTTATAATAAAAATATAAATATTATATATATTTATAATAAAATAAAAATATTGTATATATTAATAAAAATAAAATAAAATAATTAATTATATTATAATTGATCATGTAAAATATATATTATATTATACAAAATCGATTATAAATTTTATAATATAATAATAAAATAAATATTAATAATATAAAAAAATTTATATATTTATAGTAATAAAAAATATTATTAATATCATAATATAATATTTAAATA